>JAEEGF012414666.1_pt1 | contig 124443 bp, 123 predicted proteins | sample 9134171 | NCBI WGS metagenome assembly JAEEGF01 (sample SAMN16246542, study PRJNA631951) | gut metagenome | biome: gut microbiome; feature: rumen; material: AP-attached | host: Bos | place: Iran: Karaj | collected 2018-10
TGAAATAATTAATGATTATTTTTCATTTATAGATTTAATTATAAAAAGTCTCTAAATAGATTGAAAAAATATATCTTTATATAATAATTTTTGAAAAAAATAAAATGAAAAAAATTACATACCATATAAAATTTTGGAATATAAAATTAAAGAATATTTACTTAAAGAGGAAATAGTTCAGACAGATTATGAGAGCATTTTAGGCCTTTACAAGCAAGTAAACTAAAAATGAGAATAAAAATAGGAGAAAGTAATACCCAATCAATTATTATACAAATAACACCAGAATTCATAAAACTTTTTTGAGTATTTTGATATAAATAACAGAAAATAGAAGAATAAAATAAAAAGAAGAATGAAATTAATATAATTAATAACCCACTAAAAGTTCTTCTTGCTTTTCCTTGTTTTTTTATATTATTTCCATAACAATTCCAAGCAATTAATTTTAAGAATAAAGTTAAAATAATAGAAGAAATAAAAGAAGAAATAATTTTCATTTTTTGATTCTTTAAAGGATATAAATAAGTATCTCTATCTTTATTATCAATTCTTTTAGTAATTAAATTATCAGAATAAAATAATATATTAAATCCAAAATAATTTATCATTGTAAATATAAAGAATAAATAAGACATTAAAGAGGGTTTTCTGTTAAATATTGAAAATATAGGATGAGAATTTAAAAATGTTTTTTTAAATATAATACAAAATGTAATTTTCTTATCTTCGTTTTTTTCATTATTTTTCTTTTCTTCATTATTTAATCTTTGAGTAGTATCATTTCGAATTATTTTAATGTTATTTTTGTTTTTCTTTTTTTTACCCTTTTTACCTTTTTCATTTGATTTATAAAGAACAATATTATCTACTTCTTCTTTATTCTCTTCTTTATTTTCGTTTATAACATTTTTATTTGAACTTATATTATTAAATCTATTGTTAGCAAGAGAAGCAGTTAACCTTCCATCTCCTGCTATTATTAATAATACAATTGGTAATAATAATATTAAATCAGATATTTTAAATTTATAATTAACTCTATTATTAAATAATAATACTAATCCCATTGGTATAAAAACAAATGCGGATATTTTTAAATATAATTGCATATTTGGAGCCAAGAAATTTCTTAATAAACCACTTATCCAAACATAAAATATAATTGCTGAATATATAAAGCAAATAAAACCTAAATACTTCTTACTCATAATATATTCACCACCAATACACTAGCTATAAATATCATAATGAATATTAAAGTAATTAATGTTATAACAAAACTCTTCTTATAATTACCAAATAATACAATAGTATTTTTTATATCTATCATTGGACCTAATAAAAGATAAGCTACAACGCTAGATTGATTAAATATAGATAATAAAGATTTACCTACAAATGAATCTGATGTTGAACATAAGGATATTAAATAAGCAAATAACATCAATGTTATAACACTTAAATAAGTATTATTATTAAATATAGTTAATATATTCCTTGGTAATAAAACTTGTACTAAAGATGCAATTAAAGCACCAAACATCAAATATTTAACTACTTCAAATAAATCACTTGCAGTATGTCTAAATATACTTAAGATATCACCTTTGATTGTATGTTTTATTTTATGATCGTGATGATGGCATTCACATCCATCTTCATGACATTCATCGATATTATTTGTAATTACTTCTTTTTTATTAAATATAATACCCATAATAATACCAATTATTAAAGCTATTACAATTCCTAATATTAATCTTAACCAAAATATATTTGGTTCAGTTTTATAAAAAGCATAATAAGTAGAAAGTAATACTACAGGATTAATAATTGGAGATGCTAACATAAACGAAATAGCAACATTAATTGGTACTTTCTTTTTTAATAATCTTTTAGAAACTGGAATAACTGCACAATCACATGCTGGTAAAAAGAATCCCATAATTATTCCAACTATAGATCCAAATATAGGATTTTTTGGAATTATTTTAGCCATAGTTTCATCACTTACATAAGTTTCAATAATACTAGAAATAATTGAACCTAATAATAAGAAAGGTAAACTTTCAAAAAATATAGACATAAATATAATAGATATATTTTTAACTATTTCCATTTTATTACCTCCTTATCATATATTTATTATAGCATAAAAAAACTAGATTATTAATCTAGTTTAAAATCTAAATATACATAATTATCCATATCATAAGCTAAATTGTTATCTATATATCTTTTAGCTATCTTACATATATCATATATTCTTTCTCCATTTACTAATGGATTAATATATCTTATTTTAGAACCATGATGAACATAATAAACGTCTTTAGGTTCTTCTTTAGATGTTTTAACTTTTTTAGCTTTTCTCCATTTATTAAATACATCTTTATATTTAGACGATTCTATTAAATCAATTACTTCACTTTCTTTCATCTTATATAAATCTTCTTTTTTTATCTTACCTTCATCAGATAATCTTTTTAATAAATCAGCAAGTAGTTGCATTGAAAATCTAGTTCTATCTTCTCTATAAATAACTGATAATCTAGAAGTATATTTTACAAACTCTCTAGCATATTTTTTAGTTTTAAATCCTAATTCTATTTCTCCATCTTCATTAGATTGAATTTCAATATCATTATAGATATCTCTTATAACATTAGGATCATCTACTAACTTATAAGTAAATAATGTATTAGATAAAGAATACTCTAATCTATCTGCAGATAATTTAGGAGTATCATTATCAGCTATAGGATAAATATGATAATCACATACTTCTTCTATTTTAATATTATCTCTTTTTAATAAAGACATTATTTCTTTACTATTTTCAATTAAATGAGTAGTTAAATCTTCAGTAGATTCTTGATTCATATAATCTCCATTTAAGAAATCAACACTATGTTTAAAACAAGGTGTTGCTATATCATGAAATAATCCTGATAATGTTTGTTTCTTATCATGAGTAAAATGCCATACAACTAAAGCAACACCAATACTATGATCTAAACTTGAAAAGAAAAAATCACTTTCAAATAAATCAGAATAAATAGTACCACATGTAACACTTACATATTGTTGTTGTAATAATTCTTTAGTATTAATATATTCATTCATCCATTCAGGATAGTCAGGTGAAAGAATATTAAAATATTCTTTTACTCTATCATCAATTGTATCTATATAATTCATTTACTCTTCTCCTCAGTATTAATAATATATTTCATTACTATATCTTTATTTTCTTTATAATCAATTAATCTAGTTTTTATTTCTTTATCGACATCCAAATAAAATATCTTTTTATATCTACTATTTAATTTCTTAAAATCTTTTTTATTTTCTATAACACTTAAACCTCTTGAAGTTGGATAAAAGAACTTAGATGTACCTCGTACTTTTATTTTAGTATTAGGTAATTCAATAAAATCATTTGTATAATTACCAAAGAAAGTTAATTGTTCACCTATTTCTTCTCCTACTAAAGTAGCACCAACTAATTTAAAATCATATGCATTTATAGCTGCGGCTGAAAATGTTCCACCATTAACTGCTACATATGTTTTAATTTTATTTTCTTTTATACATTTAGCTATTAATTTTAATGGTCCATCATTACCACCTAAATTATCTCTTAAATCAATTACTAAATAATCCATCATTTGTCTATCTTTAGCAACTCTTATTTTATTAACTATCTTTTTAACATCTTCTTCTATATGTATACATGTTGGAAATTTAATATAAACAAAATTACTCAATTGTTTATACACTATTTTAGAAGATGGTTGAGTAATATGATAATTAATATTAATATCTACTTTAATTTCTTTACCATCTTCTAATTTAAATATTAATACTTTAGTATTACTATCAATAGATGGTAACATTAAAAAATTTTCAAAATTTAAATTTTGTAATAAATGATTTTTATAAGTAGGAATACTATTACTAATAGTAGCAAAATATTCTCTTAATATTTTAGTAGTATCTACTCCATTTATACTTATTACCTTTTGATATAAATTATCTTTATATTCAGGTAATACATCAATTAAATATAAACTTCTATTTATATAAGTAAATCTTAAAGGTAATTTATGATATTCATTATATACCGCTTTTGTATGTTGATCATAATTACCACATAATCTTTTTAATACTAATTTAACTACATATATAGCATCATAATAATTATCATACTTACATGTTTTTAATAATTTATCTATGTAATCAAGTATTTCTTTTCTAGATGATGAATAATATAAAGATATATGTTGTTTATCTAATTCGTCTAATAAATATAATAAATCAGATTTAAAATTATCATTTATCATATCATCACCACACTAATAAATATTATAACATAAAAAAAGAAGAATTATTCTTCTTTTTCTGAATTACCACCTAATCTAATATCTCTTCCATTATAAGCATCTATAGCTTTATCAAATTCGTCTTCTAAGAAGTCTGGAAATAAACAATCAGTAAAATAGAATTCTGAGTAAGCCATTTGATAAATCATATAATTAGATACTCTACATTCTCCACTTGTTCTAATAAGTAAATCAATTGGAGGTAAATCATTATATAGATAATGATACATAGTATTCTTATCAATAGTATCAGGATCAACTCCTTCACTTACTATTTTCTTAACTGCATCAACTATTTCTTCTTGACCACCATAGTTAAGACATACATTTAAAATACCTCTTGTATTATCTTTAGTTTCATTAACAATTTTATTCATTGCTTTTAAAACATCATCTCTTAAATTTTCTTTTCTACCAGAAAATACTACTTTAATACCTTTTTTCTTTAAAGTAGCAAATTTAGTACTAAACATTTTAATGAATAAATTCATTAAATAATCTACTTCAGCTTGTTCTCTTTTAAAATTATCTGTACTAAATGCATATACTGATAATACTTCTACGCCTTTATCAATAGCATGAATAGCAAGTTTCTCTAATGTCTTAGATCCAGCTAAATGTCCTTCACTTCTTTTTAAACCTCTACGAGTTGCCCATCTACCATTTCCATCCATGATAATTGAAACATGTTTAGGTATTTTATATTCTTCCATATTATTTCTTCACTCCATCCACATATTTTAAAATATATTTATTATTATCTATAATCATTGCTGTTAATTTATTACCAGCATGACAATTAGTATCTATACATATAATACCTTTCTTAGGTAATATTTTTTCTTCATTATAATCTAATTCAATATGAGAACCGTCTCCAGGAAAATACATAGGTTCTTTTAATCCTAAATGTCCTGTTATAGTTAACTTTCCTTTATATTTACTATTAAATGTACTAAATCTATTAGCAACTAAAGTATATTTACTATTTTCTTTAATATTATCTTTTTTAATAGAAGCATGACATGCTCTAAAATTAGTATCTTCATAATAATTACGTAATTTAGTATATAAGAATGTATCATAGTAATTAAAGTTATGTCCATTATCTTTAAAAGATTGTTTAGTCTTACTTCTTCCTAAACATATTAATATCATTTTCTTAAATATATTATGTCCACGATATTTAAAATGATATTCATGATTTCCTTCTAATACTATTAGATTATCATTCATTTCATCTTTTAATTCAGATAAATATTTTAATACATCAAAAGATTTAGGACCTTTATCAATAAAGTCGCCTAATATGACAAGTCTATCTTTCTCTTTATTAAATTTAGTAACATCTAATAAACTAATAAACTCATCATAACAGCCATGAATATCTCCTATTAGAATTGTTCTCATACTCTTTACCTCTTAAATTTATTATAACATACAAAAAAGTAGATTAATATCTACTTTTTCTTGGTTTAAATTCTTTAGTTAAGGATTTGTTGTTTCTTAATAAATTATTAATTCTTTTATAATAGTTTTCTGTAGGTGGTCTCTTTGATCTATTAAGTTCTAAGAATAATGAATTAATACTTTCAAACAATGCTGGATCTTTTTCTTCTAATAAATGAACTAACTTGTGGGATTTTGGAGTTAGAAGAGCATAATTAGAAACTCCATTTTCTCCACCTAATTCTTTCTTTACAATATGATGTTTAGTTAATCTATTAACATCATGTATTTTATCTCCTAACCAATCATATTCAGTTGTTTGATATATTACTAACATTAGTTTAATATCACTATTCATATGTTTCACCCCTAAATGAAATATATTCTACTACATATTTAATTAATATACTATATTTTTATCACATTTAGGTTGATTTATATCTTTAGTATAAACTCTAACATCAGTTATTTTTTTATCAACTTTTTTAATAATATAATAATCATAGTTAGCACATAAACCACAATGATTTTCTACATCTATATATACTTCAAAAGTATCTTTATCAGTATTAAATGTTACATTATTAATAGTATGATGACACTCATTAAAACTAGTTTCAATCATTACAAATTGCTTATCTCCATCAAAATTAACACTTCTATAATCATCTGAATATTCTGATATAACAGTTTGATATCCATTATAAGGTACATTACTTACTAAAAAGTCACGATCTTTATAAAATTTATACTTAAAATTTTTCCCACTATAATCCTTTTTATCAATTATACTTGGTTCTTCGACATTAGTACCAAATATAAATGTAGAACCAATAACTAATCCAAATAATAAAATTATAATTATAATTGGTACTATAACATTTTTATTCATATACTTTCACCTAATATAATTATATCATTTATTGCAAATAAAAAATCGATTATATTAATCGATTTACAATTCTATTATTTTTAATAATTCTTCCATCTCTCTATCAAAGAATGGTTTTCTTGGATTAGTAGATTCTTTATATAAACGATCTAATAATTCTTCTTTTGTAAAAAAATCTATTTTAAAATCAACTGATTGTTCTTCATCTGTTAATTTTAATTTATCATTATCTAATCCTTTATATTCACCTATATAATAATATGTAGAAACTAATCTATTAACATTTTTACCTGATCTAGTTGGATAATCTTTTTGATAACATTGAACATTAAAAGATTTTTCAAAATCTTCGATATTATATTTAATACCTGTTTCTTCTTCTAATTCTCTTAATAAGCCATCATCAACACTTTCATCTTTTTCAACACCTCCACCTGGAAGCATTACAACATCTGAATAGACACCTGTAAGTATCTTATTATCTTTAATAAGTATTGCTCTAGCTTTCTTTTTTACTTTTTCTATATCATCAATTTTAAGATTATCATCATTAATAATTATTTCTTTCATATTATTCTCCTATAGTAATTTCATAAAAATAAGAGTTCATTAAAACTCTTATTTATCGCTGTCTTCACAGCAACAAGAACATTCACATTCACATGTTTCTTCTGCTTTATCTTCACACTTGCAATTGTCTCCACAGTTGCAATTGTCTCCACATTTGCAATTGTCTCCACAGTTGCAATTTTCATCACATTTGCATTCACCTTCACATGTACATTCTTTACCTTCTTGGCATCCACATGTACAAGTTTCATCACAATTGCAAGTTTTCTTTAATTCTTCTGCCATATAAATTCTCCTTCCTATTATCTTTTATTAAAATTTCCCATTTTATTAAAAGGGAATATTCTTATTTCAGTTATACCATATACTTGTTTTTTAGTAACAGCACCAAATGATCTCGAATCTAGAGAAACTCCTCTATTATCACCCATTACATAATATGAATCTTCAGGTACTGTAACTACATTATTACAAATATCTGCATCAGTAGCACATGTAGCAAGTTTTGCTTCATCTGATATAAAATCTTCATTAACTAATTCATCATTTATATATAATTCAGCAACTTGTTTACCTTCATCATCTTGTTTAATAACATATCTTAATTTATCTCCAGGCATTCCAATTACTCTTTTAATTAAATCACCATTTTTAGTTTTTAATGTTACAATATCAAATCTCTTTGGTCCTTGTAATCTATATCTTAATTTGTAAACTAATAAGATATCCCCATCTTCTAATGTAGAAACCATACTAGTACCATTTACATTTACAGGTGTCATTATAAAAGTTCTAATTAAAATAACAAAAAGAATAATAATTAAATATGGCATCATTTCCATGAATGCTTCTTTTTTAGCTTTTTTAGTATTTGCTTCTACTATTTCTTCTTGTTGTTCTTTAGAATATTTTTCTATATCTTCATAGTTTATTCTTTTATTTTCTTTAACTACTTTTTTCATTTCTTTACTAACTTTTTTCTTAGTAGTTGTTTGTTTTTTAGTAGTTTTCTTTTCTTCTACTTTTGGTTCTTTCTTAGTTTCTTTCATATAAATCACCTATGATTTATTATAACATCTTTTATATAACAAAAAAAGAAAGAAAATTAATTTCTTTCTTTAACGTTGTATTCCTTAGCCATTTTATCGATGAAGTGTAATTTAGATCTTCTAACATAACCTTTTCTTACAACTGTAATCTTATCGATTAATGGAGAGTTAGCTTTAAATACTCTCTTAACAGGTACAGATCCAGATTTCTTTCTAACAGTGAAAGTTCTTCCGATTGATCCACCTTTCATCTCAGTAACTAATCCTTCGAAAGCTTGAATACGAGTATTCTTACCTTCAACGATTTGATAGTCTACTCTTACAGTATCTCCAACACGAAAATCAGGAATATCTTTTCTTACAGATTTAGCATTAATTTTATCAACTAAATTCATAATTCAACATCCTTTCTATAATATACACCCTCGCAATCATAAGAAATATCTCAGCGGATTACAATTAGCTTTTCCACAAAGCAATACTAGTTTAGCATAAAATAAAAAACTAATCAAGTGTTTTTAATTAATTACACTTGACCAGTCTATTATTATATTTTCATCCTTATAATCTATCTTTAGATTAGGGTCTATTACTTCTTTAGTAACAGGATTAATTACTTCAGTTAAGTAATTATTTTCATATAATATATTTAATGTAATAGTATCTTTACAAATACCTTCTAAATAACATCTTTTAGCTTTATATTCTACAGATGTTTCCATAGAATATATTAACTTTTCTTCATGATTCTTTTCTAGTTTAAGAACAGTAAATATACCAATTACTGCTATTAAAACTAAAATCACGAAAAATATAATTGTAAAATTACTTACTCTTTGTTTCATAATAATCCTTTATAAATTGTTCTCTATATTCTAATATATTATCATTTTTAATAGCTTCTCTTAAATCTTCAGTTAATTTAATTAAGAATCTAATATTATGAATACTTAATAATCTTTGTCCAAATGTTTCATCTGCAGTTATTAAGTGTCTAATATAAGCTTTTGTATAATGCTTACAAGCATAACAATCACAGTTTTCATCAATTGGAGTAAAGTCTTCTTTATATTTCTTATTCTTAATATTAATCTTTCCATATTTAGTATGAGCGTGTCCATGTCTTGCTAATCTTGTAGGAGCAACACAGTCAAATATATCTACTCCTCTTATAGTATTTTCAATAATATCAATTGGATCTCCAACACCCATTAAATATCTAACTTTATCTTTAGGTAAATATTTACATGAATATTCTACTTGTTGGTATTGAACATCTTTAGGTTCACCTACAGCAGTTCCACCTATTGAATAACCATCAAATCCAATTTTTACTAATTCTTCTACACAATGTTTTCTTAAATCTTCAAATTCAGCACCTTGAACAATACCAAATAAAGATTGTCTTTCATTATTGAAAACATCTTTACCTCTTTTAGCCCATCTTAATGTTCTTTCTACAGATTGTTCTACATACTCTCTTGTATGAGGAAATCCAATACATTCGTCAAAAGACATAGCTATATCAGAATCTAATTTATTTTGAATTTCAATACTCTTTTCAGGAGTTAATAATAATTCTTCTCCATTTAAATGAGATTTAAATTTAACTCCTTCTTCAGTAATCCATTTTGGTTTAGATAAACTAAATACTTGGAAACCACCTGAATCAGTTAAAATTGGTTGATCCCAATTCATGAACTTATGTAATCCACCTGCTTTATCAACAGTATCTTCTCCTGGTCTTAACCAAAGATGATAAGTATTAGATAAAATAATACCAGCACCTACTGATTTAAGTTCTTCAGGACTTAATGTTTTAACTGTTGCTTGAGTACCAACTGGCATAAACATTGGAGTTTCATATGTTCCATAGTTTGTTTCAATAGTACCTAATCTAGCATTAGTATTTTTTTCTTCTTTTAATAAATTATATTTAATTTTCACTTTCTATCACACCTTTTTTATATAAGGCTAGTTTCTTACAATTATCTAAATCAACATGACTTTTTCTATTAACTTCTTGTTTTATTTGTTGACTAAGATTTGATTTGAAATCTTCATAACCTTTTTTATAATCTTTTGCATTATCAAAGTCCATCTTATAGAAACCATCCCTTATATCTGAAAAACACATTCCTAAAGGCATTCCTTGATAATCAACATAGTAAGAAATTGATCCAGTTAAATATTCATCAATAACTAATCTATCTCTTACGAAAAATACTTGGTTTTCTTCATCAAAAGTAATAGAAGTAACAGCAGGTGTAATGATTTCATCTTTTTCATTAGCTAACACTACACATGTCATTCTATTAACTATATCAGTAGTTCCTAGAGTAATAATTTTAGAACCTTTTCCATTTTTTAAATTATAAACGTTTTCATTAAGTATTTGCATTTCTAAATCCCCCTTTATTTAAAAATTAATCTTTCTTAAAAAACATTGCATCTCCAAATGAGAAAAATCTATATTTATTTTTAATTGCTTCATTATAAGCATTTAATACAAATTCTTTTTTACTAAATGCTGATACTAACATTACTAAAGTAGACTTTGGTAAATGGAAGTTAGTAATTAAGCAATCAATTGCTTTAAATTCATATCCTGGGAATATAAATATATCTGTATTACCAGAACAAGCTTTAAATTCACCATATTTATTCATGATAGTTTCTAATGTTCTAGTTGATGTAGTACCAACTGCAATTATTCTTCTACCTTCTTTTTTAGCTTGATTTAATATATCAGCTGTTTCTTGAGTCATTTCATAATATTCAGTATGCATATGATGATCTTTAATATCATCAACTTCTACTGGTCTAAAAGTACCTAATCCAACATGTAATGTTACATTTGCAATAGTTACTCCTTCATTCTTTAATTCTTCAAGTAACTCTTTAGTAAAATGTAATCCAGCAGTTGGAGCAGCAGCTGATCCAATATTCTTAGCATATACTGTATTATATCTATCTTTTTCTTGTAGTTTTTCATGAATATATGGTGGTAAAGGCATTTCTCCTAATCTATCTAATATTTCAAGTAATATACCTTTATAAAGTAATTTAACTCTTGTTACACCCTCATCTAACAATTCTACTACTTCAGCACTTAATTCATCTGAGAATTTAACTATAGTACCTAAATGTAATCTTTTTTGAGGTCTAGATAAACATTCCCATTTATCTTCACCTAAATCCTTTAATAATAGAAGTTCAATTACAGCACCTGTATCTTCTTTAACTCCCATTAATCTAGCAGGAATAACTTTAGTATCATTTATTACTAATACATCACCTTTATGAAGATAATCTTTAATATCTCTAAATTCTTTATGTTCTAATTCACCTGTAAATCTATCCATTACTAAAAGCTTAGATGATGATCTATCTTTTAATGGTGTTTGAGCAATTAATTCTTCAGGTAAATTATAATCAAAATCGCTAGTTTTCATTATTCCCCACTCCTTCTTTGATATTATACTATCTTTTAAACGTTAAAAAAAGACTAAAACTAGTCTTTTTTATTTTCTAAGTTCATCTTCTGAAACTATATTTACTACCTTTAATCTTTCTTTTTTCATATCTATATATCTATAATCGAAATCTATACATGTTGGATTAAATTGATTATCAGCATCTACTCTAGATACAATTGCTAATCTATTATCAGATAATCTTACTATACTTCCTATTCTAAATAAAGGTATATATTCAAACATCATTTTAACTGCTTCACCATATATATAATCTTTAGAAACTAATAGATTAATTACTTTAGGTATACTAGCAAAAGGAACTTGTTTATTTTTCTTAGGTCCTTCATATAATAAACCATCATATATATCACATACTCTAATAAGCATTGCCATCAAAGCTGCTTGTTTATCTTTTCTATATAATTTTAAACTTATACCTAAACCTACATCACGATTATTATATCTTTCTTGATGTAATAATATAGTTTTTCTAGTAGTTTCATCTATATCCATATTTATTGTTAATAAATATCCATATAATCCATGATAATCAGGTAAATATTTAAATAAAACATTTCCAGGTATACCAGGATAATCTCTTCTTAAATTATTAACAGTAGACATAAAATCTATCTTTAATGTACTTAATACTTTAGGATTAAAAGCTAATCTACCTACATCTTGTAATAATGATGCTAAAGCTAACTTTTCTAGAGGTATCTTTTCTTTTTTAGGTAATTTCTTATTATAATTTTTAGCTATAGTTAATACCATATTAGTAACATTAGCAACATGTTTGTATGGATTCATAGATTGAGTTCTATCTGAAACATATTTACTAAAATCAAATTTTATATCATTTAAAGCTTCAATATAATTTTTATATACTAAACTTAATTCTTTTAATTTATTTAATTTACCTTCTTTAACTGCTTTAGCAACAATCATATTAAATGTATCACTGAAAGAAGTATTCTTATCATTTATTTTAATATAAACATATTCAATACCTCTTAATTCACATTTAGTAATATGTTCTTTTGTTAAAGTAGTTCCCGCTGGAATAACGAAATCTTTTTTTTCTTCGCATGTGATATCTTTAACAATTACTACACCAGGTATCAATAAATCAATTGGAAATTGCATATCTTTCACCACATTCCTACTATATATATTTTATCAAAAAAAAGAGTAAAATTCCTGTTTTTACTCTTTTTTATATATATTATTTACACTTAGAAAAGTCTATCATCATTATTATTTAAATGATCATATGCTTTATCTGTAACCATTCTACCTCTAGGAGTTCTCTTAATAAATCCTTCTTGCATCAAATATGGTTCAACTACATCTTCTAATGTACTTATTTCTTCACCTATAGCAGATGCTATTGTTTCAACACCTACAGGTCCTCCATTAAATTTATCTATTAAAGCACTTAGATATTCAATATCTATAGAATCTAATCCATATTTATCAACTTTTAATCTATCTAATGCTTGTTTAGCAATTTTTAAATCTATTATTCCGTCACCTAATACTGATGCAAAATCTCTAACTCTTTTAAATAATCTATTAGCTATTCTTGGAGTTCTTCTAGATCTCTTAGCTAATTCTTCAGCTGCATCATCATCTATAGGCATATCTAATACTCTAGATGTTCTTTTAATAATACCTTGTAATTCTTCATTAGTATAGAATTCAAGTTTATTAACAATACCAAATCTATCTCTTAAAGGAGCAGCTATATCACCAGCTCTAGTAGTAGCACCTACTAAAGTGAAAGGTGGTAAATCAATCTTTATACTTCTACTTGATTGATCAGAACCTACAACTATATCTAATTCAAAATCTTCCATAGCTGAATATAACATTTCTTCAATATACTTAGGTAATCTATGTATTTCATCTATGAATAAAACATCACCCGGTTCAAGTGTTGATAATATTGCAGCTAAATCACCAGACTTTTCTATTGCTGGTCCTGAAGCACATTTAATATTACTTTCCAATTCATTTGCAATAATATGTGCAAGTGTAGTTTTACCTAAACCAGGAGGACCATATAATAAAACATGATCTAATGGTTCATTTCTCATTTTAGCAGCTTCAATAAATATTCTTAAGTTTTCTTTTACTTCAGATTGACCTACATACTCATCAAGACTTTGAGGTCTAATATTTTCTTCATTGTCTATATCATCTGCTTTAATCTCATTAGAAATAATTCTATCTTTCATATATTACTCCTTTCCTATATCTTTTATATCTATAACTGTTGCAGTTCCAGTAAATAATATTTCATCTTTGTTATCAGTTGCATTAGACCAATACATCTTTGCATTTTCTAAATGTTCATTGTATGAAAGATTTAATCTTTTCATCAATGATCCATCTCCTTCAAAAATATTACCACTTACTTTTAAAGTTAATATTTGAACTGCATTCTTTTTATTTCTTTTTAAAATATCTACCCAATTAATAGCATCTTCTAATTTATCTGTTAAATATAAACAATTTAATCTAGAAGGATATTCAGGATAGTATTCTTTTCTAATACTTTCTAACGCTAATTCTCTCATTACATAAGCATCATTATTAACAGTACTTAAAACTAAATCAAATTCTTCATATGACAAATCTTTATTTTTATTTCTTTTTTTAGTTAATAATAATTCATTAGCATCCATATCATTCAATTTATATGAAGAATTATAAACTGTTTCATACATTTGATTATGAGTATTATTATCAAATACTAATACATCGCCTATATTTAATTTTTTATAACTATTAACATGATAATATATCTTATCTTCTACTTTCATATACTATCTTTCTATTTAAGCATTAATTTTAATGCTTGTTTAATTTGATCTTCTATAGATGCACTTATATCAATTTGAGGTAACACTTTCTTAATCTCTGGTTTCTTATATCCTAAACCTTCTAATACTTCTACTATTTCCGAATCAGCTTGTACACTTTGTGCAGAAGCAGCAAGTTTACCTTTTAAATCTAAAATAATTTGTCTAGCTAGCTTATCTCCAACTTTTGGAAACTTAGTTAAATATAAAACATTTTCTCTTTCAATTGCATCCACTATTCCATCTACTGAACCAGTAGCAAACATTGGTAATGCAACTTTAGGTCCTAGTCCTTTAACATTTATAAGTCTTAAGAATAATTCTTTTTCTGCTAATTCTTTAAATCCATATAAAGCTTGATCATATTCACTCATGTGATGATAAGTATATACTTTATATTCCTTACCTTCTTGATATGAATATGGATTAGCAACATATACATTATAACCAATTCCATGATTATCAATAGTTATTGAATTTGATGTAATATAATCTATTTTACCTTCGATGTAATTATACATATTCTCACCATCCTAAAATAATTATATCATACATTTGTTTATTATTGATAATAATATTAGCCTATTGTATAATTAATTTAGAGAACGCATTAATAAACTGATGCTATCTCTTTGTTTATAAGATGCATCTAGCTTTTGCTAGATGCTTTTTTTATCAACCAATTCCCCTGAAAGTATTTAAACTTAGTTGAAGATAATCAATAAAATAATGATTACAATTAATAAGAATATAACTATGTCAGTTCTTTTAATCATATCATCACCTCATTTCATAAAAATGAGATAACATCTAGTTAATGCGTTCTAGAGGAATTAGTTCCTCTACTTTATATATACACGGTATATATGCCATTTTACTCGAAAATATACAAAAAAAGATGTGAAAACTCACATCTTTTTATTTACCATTTGATGTTAATTTTTTTGCTTGTGTAATAATATCGCTTACTTTAGATTGATTACTATTAGCAGCAACTATATCATTTATTAGATTTTGTTCATCTTTTGAATCAGTAATTGGACGTTTTTTATTGCTTATAATAACATCCTTGGCTTTTATTACATTTCCACTTTCTCTAAATCTTTTAATAATAAATTTTTCTTCAATTTCTACATGTAATTCAACCAATGATTCAAGTGTTTTATTTGTAACTTTTACGAATGATGATAAATATTGTTCAGCATTAGTATAGTCAACTAATAATTTTAATTCTACAGGATTCATTAAAATGAATTGTCTATTATAACTAATAACATATTCATCTTTAAAATCTATTTTCATATATTTATTAAAAACAGAATATACTGTTTCATCAAAAGTACAAACAGTTATAAATATATAATACATATAATTTAAATACTCTATATTAACATTAACACATTTATTATCTAGTTTTAATAAATCTTCAGAAACCTTTATTTCATCCATATAATTCCACCCACTTTTTAATTGCTTTTATTATATAAAAATAATTGATATTAATCAAATAATCTTTTATAATTAAATTAGAGAACGCATTAATAAACTGATGCTATCTCTTTTCGTTTGATGCATCTAGCTTTTGCTAGATGCTTTTTTTATCAACCAATATAAAAAAGATGTGAAAACTCACATCTTTTTATTTTTAGAATAATGATAATTGGTTAGATTCAGATAAATTATCTAAGCAACCTAATTCTTTAAGTTTTTCAATTGCACTTGAAGGACATTTACCTCTAGTCTTTAAGTCTTCTTGAGAGATAAATGGATTTTGACTTCTAGCCTTACAAATATTTTTTGCAACGGAATCACCTAGACCATCTAATGCTCTGAAAGGAATAATTAATCCTTTTTGATCTTCAGTTATAACGAAATTTTTAGCATCAGATTTTTCTATATCTATATTCTTGAAATAGAAACCACGGCAACACATCTCTAAACATAATTGAAGTGTTTCTTTAACATCTAATTCTTTATTAGATGCAGCTTTACCTTTAGCATCAATTTCATCTATCTTAGCTCTAATAGCATTTTCTCCACCTACCATAGCTGCAACATCAAATTGATCACGTCTTATTGATAGATAAGCACAATAATACCAAATTGGATGATGTACTTTAAAGTAAGCTATTCTAAATGCACTTGTAACATAAGCTGTTGCATGTGCTTTAGGGAACATGTATTTGATTTTTCTACAAGATTCAATATACCAATCTGGAATATTGTTTTCTTTTAAATATGCAGCATGTTCAGCCCAAGTGGCTGGATCTTTAGAAGGCTTACCTTTTCTAACAAATTCCATTATCTTGAAGGCTTTACCTGCAGGTATTCCCCAAGCCATTAAGTTAACCATGATATCATCACGACAACCAATTACTTGTGAGAATGGAACAACATTATTAACAATTAAATCTCTAGCATTACCTAACCATACATCTGTACCATGAGATAAACCAGATATTTTAATTAATTCGGCAAATGTTGTTGGTTTAGTTTCTTCAAGCATTCCTAAAAGGAATGATGTACCAAATTCAGGAACTCCTAATGTACCAGTTGGACAATACTTAGTACCATCTTTCTTTGTTAAACCTCTTAATTGTTCAGGTTTAACTCCTAAAACTTCAGGACCTGTAAATATCTTCATGGTGTCTGGATCACCTAAATCTATCTTAGTTACATCCATACCTGATAAATCTTGTAACATTCTTAATACTGTTGGATCATCGTGTCCAAGTATATCAAGTTTAAGTAAGTCTGCTTCAATCTTATGATAATCGAAGTGTGTTGTTCTCCAAACAGATGTTGGATCATCAGCTGGATATTGGAATGCTGTGAAATCCCAAATATCTTTATAGCCAGGAACTACAACTATACCACCTGGGTGTTGTCCAGTTGTTCTCTTAACGCCTGTACATCCAACTGCTTGTCTTTCAACTTCAGCAACTCTTATATTTGATTTAATTATTTCTTTTTTCTTTAAATCATCTTTACCAGCTACATCAAGTCCATAACTTCTTGCTTCAGTTCTTAATTGATCATACATTCTTTCTTCATAGAAACCTTGAACATATCCGAATGCTGTATTATCTTGAACTGTACCAATTGTACCAGCACGATAAACATTATCAGTACCAAATAATACTTTTGTATAATCATGTGCTGATGCTTGGTCTTCACCAGAGAAGTTAAGATCGATATCTGGAACTTTTTCACCAGCAAATCCTAAGAATGTCGCGAATGGCATGTCATTTCCTTGGTGAACCATCATTTCTCCACATTCAGGACATTTCTTATTTGGTAAGTCATATCCTGATGAATATGTTTCTGCAAATGGTTTTCCATTTTCATCATTAAATTCATTATGACAACATTTAGGGCAATAATAATGTGCTGGTAAGCCATTACATTCAGTTATACCCATCATTGATGCAACAAATGATGAACCTACTGAACCTCTAGAACCAACTAAGTATCCTCGATCATTTGAATGTTTAACTAATTTTTGAGCAATTAAATAAATAACGTCGAATCCTCCACCTATAATACCAGTTAATTTAAGTTTTGCTTTTTCAATTGCAGCTTCATCTGTTATATCAGGTTCTTCTTCTTTTATTTCATTAGCTTTTAATTTAACTACTCCATCATATCCTGACATGATTACATCATGTAAGTAACTTGAGAATTTTTCTTCTTTTTCTTCATCAGACATATCAGGATAGTCTTTATCCATTTGTTTTCTAACTAATCCAGTAATCTTATCTCCATAGAATTCTTGAGCAATACGCTCTTCAATATTTCTAGGTAATGGATTACCATACATACTCATAGCTTTATCAAATACTAAATCTCTACATATTTCTTGAGAATGTTCAATAATTGGTGAATATGGTTTTTCAGGTTCATCAATTACTTCAATAACATCTAATAAACTAATAATACTATTTGGATTAGTAATAACTATTTCTTTAACTAAATCTTTATCTTTTAACCAACTAAATGATTCTAACATTTCATCAGTAGTTCTAAAATATTGATTAGGTATATGACCTTGTTCTAATGCTTTTCCTTTAGTATATTTAGATACTAATTTATAAACTCCATTTTCATAGTCAATTGTAATAACACCACTTATTTGTAATTGTCTTAGAGAATGATCTATTTCTAATTTCTTTTCTTCAGGAGTTATCTTCTTAGATATATCTTTATCATTATCTTTATCTACTGAATATATTTCAGATATATTAGCACTTGTAATTGGAATAGTATTTAAACCAGTTAAAACATAAATGTATTTTAATACTTTAATATCTATTTCAGATAATTCTATTCCATTTCTCTTAGCTTTTTCTATACAAGCATTTATATTTTCTTTATTTAAGTTAGGTCTTCCTTTACTATTTAAATATCTAGCTAAAGGATGTCTTCCTTTACCAGGAACATTTTGGTTAACTATTATTTCACGATATAGTAAATCTTCAGGATTTAAGTTATGAACATCACCTGTAGCAACTACTATCTTACCTGCTTCTTTACCACATCTAATTATCTTTTCTAATGCTTTCTTTAAGTGATCAACATTATTAATTGAATGATCTCTTAATAAGTGTTCATAGTTTTCAATTGGTTGAACTTCAATATAGTCATAGAACTTCATAGCATCTACAAGTTCATCTTCTGATCTTGTTAATGCTATATCAAATATTTCACCATTTAAACATGAAGAACCAATTAATAAATTTTCTCTTAAATCATTTACTAATCTTCTTGGAATTCTTGGAGATACATCCAAGAAGTTGGAATTTGCAAACGAAACAAGTTTAAACATTGCTTTTAATCCATCATGATTCTTAGCAATCATTGTTATATGTTTACTTCTATCATATTGATTAGCAATATGTTCAGTAAATGTTTTACTTGGAATATTTTCATACATTTGTAAACAATCTTTATGACACCAAGTATATTTCCAAATATAATCTTCATTTCCAAATACTTCAAATGGATTACCAAATTTAGGATCTCTTTCTTCATCTTCATCTAGTTTTCTAATGTAATTTCTAAATGATACTAAATCTCCTATATTCTTTAATAATTTAGGATTATTTTTAAATGCTATAAACTCTAATTTACCTAAATCATTTAATTCATTTAATGTTTCAATTCCTTCAATTTGTTTTAACATTCTAGTGAATATTAAAGCAGTATTTTCAGAGTCGACATCAGCACCATGGTGTTGACCAACATAAACACTAAAGTTAATTAATTCTTCTTCAAGACCATATCTTAATTTAAAACTAATAGTATTTTCTGCTGGATGTAATTTAATTTCATTTGAATCTAAAACTAAATCAACATCATCTTTAACAGTTACTTCTAAATTACATTTTTCAGTCTTAGAAGCTTTATTAATAACTTTTAAGTAATATTTATTTTTATATCCAGTTGCAATTGTTTCAGTTGCTGGATCTTTAAATTCATATTCTTCTTTTAAGACCTTAAAAATAGATTCTCCATCTACTTTAATATCTTCAATCATATCACCTATATGTTCAGGTAATTCTCTTGCTACAAGTTCATTTGAATCTCCAGTTTTTTCATCAGCTTCACCTGTATCAATTCCATATGCTTTACCTAAAGCAGCAAGTGAATGTCTTTTTAAATCACGATTAATAACACGTGATAAATTTAATGTATCTATAATAGGATTTTCTAATTTACCTAATCCTGCATTTAAATATGCCATATCTAACATATTTTTATCGAATCTAGCATTGTGTGCTACTAAAGGTAAGTCTTCAATCCATTCTTTAAATCTCTTAGTTACATTAGCTTCATTATCTGCATCTTTAACATCGTCATCAGATATATCAGTTACTCTAGTAATTTGTTCATCAATATGATGACCTGGATTAATAAGTTCATCAAAACGATCTAATACTACACCATCTTTAACTTTAACTCCACCTATTTCAATCATTGAATCTCCAAGACCTGGATTGAAACCTGTAGTTTCAGTATCGAATACAACAAATGTAGTACCAGCAAGTGATTTATCATTTGCATTAAAACATACGTTAATGAAATTATCACACATATCTAGTTCTACACCATATGCAGCTTTAAAAGGAACTAAGTTTTTCTTTTCTTCTTCTAATTCAGCTATAAATCTTTCTAATTCTTGGATACCTTCTTTATTCTTTTCAGGATCAGCCATTAATTCTTCTAATGACTTTTTATTTTCTTCAATATCTTCATCTATAGCTTTTTTTCTAGATTTATTATATTTAGTAACTTTACCAAATACTCCAGGGAATGCTTGGCATCCATCATGATCAGTTATAGCAATTCCTGAATGTCCAAAAGCGATAGCTTGATCAACTAATTTTTCTTCATCAATAACTCCATCCATTTGAGACATCATTGTATGTGCATGTAATTCTACACGTTTTTCTTTTGCTTCATCTTTTCTTTTAATAGTTGGATTATCAATTGGTTCATATGTTTTAAATTGATAAACTAAATCCTTAGCAAAATCATCATATCTTACTTGTCCAGTAAAATGATACCAATTACCTGGTTTTAATTCTTTAGCTAATTTATTTAATTCTTCTTCATCAGAAGCAAATGTTTTACCTAATATAGAAGATGTATTGTCACTTATCTTAATAGTATCTAAACAAGTTGTTCCACCGTCTTTTTTAGGAATAACAGTTGGTTCATTTGAGAATACATATGCTTCCAAATTAACTGCATTTTCTTCTTTAACTAATGAAGAAATTGGAACAATACCTTCTCTTTGATAATCAACTTTTTTCTTAGGAACCCATTTCTTTTTTTCTTCTACAATAACAGGTTCTGGTACTACAACTTCTTTTTTAGATTTTTCAATTATTCTTTTTAATTCTTTTCTTTCTTCTTCATTTATATTTATAACAAGCTTAAAACCAGATACTCCCATATCTGCCATCTCATCAAATATATTTTTAGATTCTTTAGTAAGTATTTTCTTTTCAACATCACTTAAAACATCTATAGAAATAATATTGTCTTCAATTTTAATAGTATCTTTATCTAAAGTCTTAAGAGATGAATTATCATTTATTAATTTATCTAAATAATAAATAAAATAATCTAGAACTAAATCAGGATTTAATTCATTATATTCTATATTTATATAAATATGTTTTACATCATCTACACCTGATAAACATAATCTTTTAAGATTTACCATAGCATGAACTGGAACTAGATCATTACTAGATAAATTTATAGTCCAAGTATTATTTTTGGAGTTAACAACACAGTTAAGAAGTTTAACTTCATCAAATGAAGCCACATCATTAAAATTTATTTTCTTAAAAAATCTTAATAATTTCTCGTCCATGTTATCATCACCAAATTTCCTTATTAAATATTATACAAAAAGAAAAGAGCCTAGACAATTCTAAACTCTTTGAATGGGTAAAAAATTTAAATTTTTGCTGTAATTCTTTGTTGTTTTATCTATTAAGTTCTATCTCTCTGTTGTAAAAATCATCATGTTTAGTTGTCATATCTTTGTTGTATACTTATCAACCATTCTTCCCCATCTAGAAGGTTTTACTGTACCCTTCCTAAAACAATATAACACATATCATTTTATAAAATCAATACTATTTTAAAAAAATAAAAAGAAGAAGTTTAAACTTCTTCTTCAGTATCATTATCCTCGTTTGCAAAATTGATAATTTTATCAGCAATGATATCTTTAAAATCTTCAATTAATGTATCATATTTTGCTTTGTCTTCTACAGGTTTTAAATATTCATCACCATCGTTATTGATAGCTTCAAATATTAAATATTCATCTGTAGGAGTATCATCTTGAAGAATTCTAACTGAATAAACATATCTTGAATTATCCTTAGTTAATTCTTCAAGTACTAAATATTCTTGACCATTTTCAAGAGTAACAATATTTCCAACCTCTGTCATTTCATTCTCTCCTATTCTTCCTATAATGTCTTTCCTTGAGTATTATCTACTGCTTGATTATAAATTTCTTGTAATTCTGGATGAGAAGCAATATTTGCATCAATGAATCTATCGGCTGCATCTTTATTACGGCTAACTAATTCAGGTAATAAAACATTAGCAGCTTTTATGTTATCTAACATAAATTGATTTACATCTTCACCATAATCAACTTTTTCAATTAATTGACCTTTTAATTGATCAATTGGAACATAAGCTGTATCAACAGGAGCTTCTACTACTGGTTGAACTTCTTCAACTACTGGTGCAACTGGTGCAACTGGTGCTTCAGGTGCAACTGGTGCTTCAGGCATTACTGGAGCAGCAGGTGCTTCTTGAGCAACTTCAGGAGCAGCTACAGATAAGTTATTTAAGATTGAATCAACTTCTTCTGGAGTTAATGGTCCACCTACATTTGTAGGAACTGTTTCTGTAGTAACAGCTGCAGCTTCAGGAGCAGCAGGTGCTTCAGGAGCAGCAATTGATTCTTTAACATTTTCAACTGCTTCAGCATTATCGATTGCTCTACCAGTTTCATTTATAATACCATCAACAACTTGATTAATATCAATACCTTCCATTGAAGGAGCAGCTACTTCTTGTTCTTCTTGAACAGGAGCAGCAGGTTCAGCTTCAACATCATATGCTTCTGTAGTTTCAATATCAGTAACGTTTTCTAATGGTTCAACAGTTACTGGAGCTTCTTCAACTTCTGCAACTGGTGCTTCAGTTGGAACTTCTTCATCTACTACTGTTTCTGCAACAACTTCTTCAGCAGGAACTTCTTCATCAGTTAATTCAGCTTGTTCAGCTTCAACTTTAACTTCTTGAGCATCTATATTATCAATAATTTGTTCAACTTCGTCTTTTTCTTCTTCTTTATGGATTAATTTACTAAATAATTTTCCAATCTTAGATTCTTTCTTTAATCTGATTCCACCTAAGTCATCGAAAATTTGAATTAAGCTATCACTATCAAATGTTACTTCTTTAAGATCACTAAATAAAGCTATTTTTTTATTTTCTTTTCCCTCTTTACCAAATGTTAAATTAGGTTCATAAGTCTTAGACATTAATTCACGCATATCAACATGATATTGATCACTAAGTTTACCAAGTTTATCTTTTAAAATTTCATCATCGTCAATGATATTTTTAATAGCTTGTGTAGATCTTTCTTGTAATTGATGAGCAACTTCTTCAGTAAATTCTACAGAAGAATCATTAATTTTATCAGAGTCTTTGATATAAATAAAATCTCCTGTTTTTTCGAAATAGTATTCATCTAATTTTAATCCTCTATCTTTAAGTATACTATTTATCTTATTAATGTATTTATTATGAACTTTCTTATTTTCTTGATCTTTAGTACGTTGTAAAAGATTTAATTCTTCTTTTCTTTCACCATTAGCTTTTTTGCCTCTGATTTTATTATTAGCAAGTGCATCTAAACGTCTTTGAATTTCATCAGCTTTATTTCCAGCAAGTTCTAAAACTTGTTCATTGTTTAACTTACGTCCTTCTTTATCAACAAAACATAATTCTTGAGACTTATCAGTAATAACTGGAACTAAATCGCATCCAATTGTACTTGCAATTTGTTTTAACTTACGTAGTCTAGCTTTCATTACCATTTCTGGATATTTAGACATTAATACGCCAACTCCAATTGCTCCAGTTAACGCTATTGCAGCTGCAGGAGCAGCAGTAGCAGCGAACCAAAGTCCACAACCACCAATTAATACAATATCTATGCCATGTTCATATTGTTTATTCTTAACTTCATTTTCATAATGTTCTTTAACTTCAGCTCTTCTAGTCTTTTTATTATCGTTTCCAATTTTTAAAGAACTAAATGGTCTAGAAGAAATAACTTTAAATCCTGTTCTTTTTTGTCTTTCTTGTCTTTCTTCTGGAGTTTCTTCAGCAGGAGTTTCTTCAGTAGGAACTTCTTCAGTAGGAGCTTCTTCAACTGGAGCTTCTTCAGCAGGAGCTTCTTCAACTGGAGCTTCTTCAGCAGTAACTTCTTCAGTAGGTTCTGTTACAATTGGGAATTCAATTCCATCTTTAACTACTTTACCATCAACGATTTCAAAACCTTCAGGTAAATTTAAATCTTCAATTGGAACTTTTGAACTTAATGAAGGATCAAACACTGAACGTAATAAATCAGCTTCTGGATTTAAATCTGCTAATTCCCAAAAAGCTTTTTCTCTATCTGAAAGTTCTTCTTTTCTATCATTTTCAGGAGTAACTTCTTCAGGAGTAACTTCTGGAGCAGTTTCTTCTTTAGTTTCTTCAACTTCAGGAACTTCTACTTCTTCAGTTTTTTCTTCAGTTTCTTCAACTTCAGGTTCATCTAAACCAGCTTTTAAATCACTTACTATATCATCTACTAATTCATTGTCTTTTTTCTTATTTTCTAGTTGTTCATACCACATTTCAGCAACATTGCTGTATAAGTAATCTTGATTATATTCATCACCTAGTCTGTTAGGAATTTTATGACGTTCATTACCTTTAACTTCAACTAATTCAAATTGCATTCCTATTAAATCAGATTCAGCAAATCCAGTTTTAAATGCAGCATTTCTAGCTATACTATCAAATGTCTTTTTAGCTTCAGCTAATGAAACAGTATTTAAATCTAACTTTTCATCTAATTTAAATTTTCTACCATTCATATAGATTTTAGCTTCAACATTATTATCTACAACTTCAAATTCAATTCTTGGTTTACTGAAATCTTTTTCAAGATTTTCAGTATTGTATTCCATTTCCATTTGTAATTGATCTAGGCCATTATAATTGTCAGCTAATTGGATAAGGTCATCTAATTGTTCTGGAGTAACATCATATTGACCATTGTCAACATAATTCATTCCATCCATTCCAAACTTACTTGGAATAACGTTTCTAAAACTATCTACTAAATTTTTGAAATAATCATATTCATTTAAGAATACTCTAATACGATTATTTTCTAATCTAGTAGTCATATCTTCTCCACCAGCGTTATCTTTTAAAACACCGTTAGCACGATTAACTACTGTATCTTTAAAGTTAACTTCCATGTGACGTAATATAGTGTCCATTTCGTTAACTACACTTCTTACTGCTTGTCTATATTCTAGAAGATCTTCTAGCCATTCTCTTCTACTTACATGTGAATTATCATCTAAGAATCCGCTTTCAGGAGTTAAATCTGCTCCATCAACGAATTGCATTATATTCATTTGTCCGTCTACATCAGCTAATTCAGGGTTAGATTCAGCTTGTTGAGCTCTAGACATTTCAAAGTCATCACTTGCTTGTTGTAATTGACCATTGATATATGCATTTTCTTCATCAATAGCAGTTCTAATCGCATCATCACTTACATTTTGATAATTACGATATCCTACTTTCATATTGCCGTTTTTTGATAATTCTTGTAGTTTTTTATATGATTCGATAAATGCAGGTGTAAATTTGCTAGCGCCACCTGTAAATTCGATCATTTCTGAGTTCAATATTTTGTTCATATACATAAACCTCCACACTTTTTAAACTTTGTTCGCTATACTACTATTATTTAGTCATTTTGTCAATTTTTCAAAAGCGAACAACATATGTATAATGACCTACTATACATAAATATTTTACCAAAAATAATAAAATGTGTATACAAAAAATATACACATTTTACAAAAAATTATTCGATATTTTCTAATCTTACACTAACAAGTTTAGATACACCTGATTCTTGCATTGTAATACCATATAAATTGTTAGCATATTCCATAGTTCTCTTCTTATGTGTAATAACCACAAATTGAGATTTAGATTCATAATTTTTAATATAAGTACCAAAGATATCAACGTTAGCTTCATCAAGTGCAGCTTCTACCTCATCTAAGATACAGAATGGTACAGTTCTTATATTTAAGATACTGAATAATAATGCTATAGCTGTTAGAGTCATTTCACCACCTGAAAGTGATGTCATACTCTTTAATGATTTTCCTGGAGGACATGCATCAATATCAACACCTGTATTTAACATATCTTCTGGATCAGTAAGAATTAACTTAGCACTACCACCTTTAAATAATTTCTTAAATACTTCGCCAAATTCTTTATTAACTTCATTAAATGTTGCTTCAAATCTTTCAATCATTGTTTTATCTAAATCATTTATTACTTCTAATAAATCATTTATAGCATTATTTAAATCTTCTCTTTGATCAGTTAAAAAAGTATATCTTGTATTAACTCTTTCAAATTCTTGAATAGATCCAACGTTAACTTCTCCAAGATCTCTTATATCTCTCTTTAATCTATTAACTTTAGATCTTGCAACTTCTTCATCTAAATCTAATACATAATCAGCTTTAGCTTTTTCAAAAGTTAATTGATATTCTTCACTTAATCTATTAAGTAAGTTATCTAATTTAATATCCATTTTACCAATAGATACTTCTAAGTCTCTAATTTCATTTAGTTTCTTATTATATTCTGAATTAGCTTTCTTATTAATAAGTTCTAATTCTTCTATTTCGTTTAATAAGTCATTTTTATTAGATTTTAATCCATTTAATTTAGATTGTAATTCTTCTTTTTTAACAGATACTTCTAAGTATTTCTTTAATACTTCATCTAATTCTTTATCTAATTCATCTTTAATTACATTAGAAGTACCATTTATTTCATCTTGTACTCCTTTTAATTTAGTCTTATTAGATTCTAATTCATTAGTCTTAAGTAATAAAGCTTCTTGTTTAGAAGTTCTATTACCTTTAAGTTCAAATAACTTATTTTGTAATATTTCAATTTCTTTATCTAATTCAGATATAGTAGATTGTAATTTTTCTTTTTGATTAGTTACTATAGATAAATCTTTAGTACACTTTTCAAGTTCTAATCTATCATTTAATAATCCTGATGAATTCTTTTTAAATCCACCTGTCATAGATCCACCTGTATGAAGTAATTCTCCATCAAGTGTTATAACTCTATATCTATAATCTAACTTCTTACCTAATTTATTCATTGAATCAATGTTATCTACTATTAAAGTATTACCTAATTGATTATCAACAATATTTTGATACATAGGATTAAATTTAACTAAGTTCGAAGCTACATCTATAAAACCAACTACTTCTTTAGCTTCTCTAATAATTGATTCATCTACTGTTCTACCTTTAATAATACTAATTGGGAAGAATGTTGCTCTTCCTAATTTATTATCTTTTAAATAATTAATAGCATTAGTACCACATTTTTCATCATCTACAACTATTACATTTTGATTAGCACCTAATGCTGTTTCAATTGCAGTAGTATATTTTTCATCTACTTCTATTAATTTAGTTAAAACATTATGAATACCATTTAATCTAGGATTATTTAAAACTGATTTAACTGCAAATGGTAACTTAGTATCATTTTCAATTGCATCATTTAATATATTAATTCTATTCTTTAAAGATATTTCTTCTTGTACTTTATTATTGATTTCAGTTATAACTGAATTCTTTCTTAAAGTACTAGATTTATAATCATTTTCATATTTTTCAATATCTTCATTTATAGATTCTATTTCTTTAGATTTTGATTTAATATCTCCTTCTAAAGAAGCAATTACTTTCTTAAATTCTATTTCATTATCTTTTAATAATAAAATATTATTTTGTAATTTTTGATCATCTACTTTATATTTTTTTCTTTCAGATATTACTTGTTTCTTAGTTTCTAATTCAGCTAATTCTGAATTAGTTCTAATTAATTCATCTGAAGATTTAGAAATATCTTCATCTAATTTAATATTCTTAGTCTTTAAAGATTCTAATTTAGATGAATCTACTGAATTACTATTATCTAAAGTTAATAGTTCTTCATTAGATTTTTCTAATCTTTCTTTAGATTCAGAATATGTATTATTAATATTATTAATATCACTTGCAAGTAATGCTATTTCTATACCTTTAAGTTCTTCTTTATATTCAACATATTTCTTTGCAATTTCAGCTTGTTCTCTTAAAGGATTAACATTAACTTCTAATTCTTGAATAACTAAATTGACTTTTTCTAAGTTGTCATTAGTGTTATCAAGTTTTCTCATTGTTTCTTCTTTACGCTTCTTATATTTTAATACACCAGCTGCTTCTTCAATGATTGCTCTTCTATCTAATGGTCTACCTTTTAATATTTCAGCAATCTTACCTTGACCAATAATAGAATATGAATCTGGTGATGAACCTGAATCTATAAATAAATCAGTTATATCTTTTTTTCTAACCTTACTATTATTTATATAATATTCACTTTCACCTGTTTTATATACTTCTCTTTTGATTTCTATTTCATCAAATTCACTTGCTAAATAATGATCACGATTATCAAAAGTTAAAGATACCCACGCTCTTGAAGATGGATCTCTTGTTTGAGAACCTTGGAAGATTACATCTGTCATGGTATCTCCACCACGAATTTCTTTTAATGAAGATTCACCTAATACCCATCTGACAGCATCTACTACGTTAGACTTACCAGATCCATTTGGACCTACTATACCTGTAATTCCATCTCCAACTTCGATTTCTATCTTATCAGCAAATGATTTAAAACCATGTGCCTTAATACTTAATAATTTCACGTTCTATCACCCAGCCATCTTGTCTATAGCGTCTCTTGCAGCATTTTGTTCTGCTTCTTTTTTATTTTTACCAGTTCCTGTTCCGTATTTAATATTATCAACATATACTTCTACTTCATATGTCTTACTATTTTGAGGTCCTGTTTCATTTATTACTTTATACTCAATAGTTCCTTTATCCATTTGAACCATTTCTTGTAAATATGATTTTGAGTCAATTATAAATTTAACGTTTTCTTCTACATAAGGTACGATTATATTTAATGCATATTTTTTAGCAACAGAAAAACCATGTTCTAAATAAATAACAGCTAAAACTGATTCAAAGCAGTCTGCTACTATACTTTGAGTTTTTTGATCAACACCATTTCCTACTCTTATATGTGGAGTTAATCCTATTGCATTAGAATACTCAAATAAAGCTTCTTCACATACATATGATGCTCTTACTTTAGACATTTCTCCTTCTTTACTATCTGAATATAAATAGAAGTATTCAGATGTAGCAAGTTCAAGCACAGCATCGCCTAAGAATTCTAATCTTTCATATGAAGGAACACCATGTTCATTCGAATATGAAGAATGTGTTAATGCTTGCATTAATAAATCATTATTTTTGATTGTAATTCCTCTTGACTCTAAGAAATCCATAATCATCACCTTATTACATTATACAAAAAAGATACCCTTATATCTAGATTAAATTGTTAATATTTGGTATATTTGTGTTGTAAAGAGGGATAATTATATGAAATTTAAAAAGACAATTAGTTTAATTTTAATAGGAGTTGTAACAATTACATGCCTTACAGGATGTGGTTCTAAAAAGATAGAAAAAGCAAATATCTTAACTACTACATATGCACTTCAATATCTAGTAGATAATCTATCTATTAATAAAAATAATAATAGTACAATATATCCTGCAGGAGTTAATACAGATGATTATACTCTAACAGAAAAACAAATAAGTACATTTGCTAAAAAAAATAATATATTCGTTTATAACGGATTAACTAAAGAAAGAAAAATAGCATTAAGTTTAATTAATACTAATAATAATTTAACTGTTATAGATGTTACTAAAGGAATGTCTATTATAAATGATGGTGAAGAATTATTCTTATCACCTTCTAATTATCTTATGTTAGCGCAAAATATGAAAAATGAATTCTTAGAACAAACTACTTCAAGAGTTACTAAAGAAGAAATTGAAGATAAATATGAAAAATTAAAATTAACTATATCTACATATGATGCTAATTTAAAAGAAATCGCATCTTTATCAAAGAATAATACCATTGTAGTTGGTAATAATACATTTGAATTCCTAGAAAAATATGGATTTAATGTTTTATCTGTCCAAGATCCTGATAATAGTAAAAATGATATGCAATATGCTAAAGAAGCAGTTAAATCAAATGTAGCAGTATACGTATTTGTATTATCTACTGATGAAGAAACAGATAATGTTAAAACTTTAGTAAATTTAGGAGCTAAGAAAATAGTTATTAATTCAATGAAAAACTTAACAGAAGAAAATAAAACTAATAAAGTAACCTATGAAACAATCATGAATGATTTAATAGAAAATATTAGAACTGAGGTAAACAACTAATGAATAAAACACTTTTAATAACTCACGTAGATTTAGATGGTGTTTCACCTATTATTCTTCTTAATCTTACAGGTATTAAGTTTGAATATAAAAATGTAGAAATAACTGATTTAGATGAAACATTACATACATTAATAGATTCAGAAGATATAAAAAAATATGAACAAATATATATTACAGATTTAACTGTTCCAGAATGGGCATATGAATACTTTAAAGATAATAATATAAATGTTAAAGTATTTGACCATCATGAAGTTCATTTATATGGTAATAACTACCCTTTTGCAACTGTTAAAGTTAATTTAGGTAATCATCAAACATGTGGAACTGAATTATTCTTCGAATATTTAAAAGAGATATATCCACATATTAATACTAAGAAAGTAAAACAATATGTAGATTATGTAACTGAATTAGATACATGGCATTTTACAAGTGATATTCCAAAGGAATTAGATTCGCTTAAAAATACATATGGAACTAAAGATTTTATTAAATCAATTACAAGAAGATTAAAATCTAAAAAAGAAACATTTGAATTTACTCCATTTGAGAAAAAATTCACTAAACTTAAAAAAGCTGAAATACAAAGATATATGGAAGCCAAAGAAGAAAAAATGCTTCTATATGAAATAAATGGCAAAAAATGTGGAGTATTATTTGCTGAAAGAAATAAATCTGAATTAGGTAATTATATATCAGTTAATCATCCTGAATTAGATTTAGTATTAATGTTAGATGCTTCATCTAGAATAAGTTATAGAACTAACAGAGATGATGTAAACGTATCTGAATTTGCCACTATCTATGGTGGAGGCGGACATCAAAAAGCATCAGGATCTAAATTTGATGATGAAGATAGAAACAAAATTATATTAGAATATTTCAAAGGTGCAAAAAGACTAGAAAAGGAAGAAGAAAACTAGTCTTTTTTATTGACTAAATATTTGAAACCCTGTATAATTAATTTAGTCGTTTTGGAGTAGTACTCAAGAGGCTGAAGAGGGATCCCTGCTAAGGATTTAGGTCGGCGAATGCTGGCGCGAAGGTTCAAATCCTTTCTACTCCGCCATTAAGAAATTAAAGCGAATCAAATGATTCGTTTTTTTTATTTACTAAAAAAGATGATTTTAATAATCATCTTTTATTCTTTTTATATTCATATACTTTATTTAATGCACCGTTTCTTTCTATATCTGATTTTGCGCCCTTAACTATATCATAGTCAATCTTACGTAACCATGCATTAAAATATGAGCCCAACGTTAGAGCATATAAAACTAATAATTTTATTCCTTCTCTACTATCAATTCTTCCGTTAAAAGTATCAACTATAGAAGTCAAAGTAAAACCACCAGCAAGCATAAATGAGCCAAAATGAAGAGCAAGTAATTGTTTATATTTATTTATATAATCTCCATAAGTCACTACTTTTCTAAATTCTTTTAAAGGTTCATCGTCACCTCCTCTATAAGTAGAAAAGCCATATAGATGATCTTTATCTTTTGAGTTAATTGGTTCATTTTCTAAAATAAATGCTGGGCATACATTATTTATAAATTCATTTTTAAGAAGACCTATTTCATATTGAGAAGATAACGTATCAAAATTTAAAATTTTTTCCAAATAATATGTATGATAATTATAAAGCTCATATCCATCAAGTTTCTTATAATAATTGTCCATAATACTCAATGCATATTTATAAATTATTTCACATTTTTTATTATTAGGATATAAATCAATTATTTTCTTTATTTTTTCTATTTTAGCCTTATAAATTGTATCCCATTCAAATTTATGTTTTAGATATTTTCTTATTAAATGTATACATTTTCCAAGAGTTTTAAATGAATCTTTATCATATTCTTTCATTTGCTTTTCAAAATACTCTATTTGCTTATTTGTTGCACTAAAAGCATCACTTATTTCTGCTGATTGTAAAAATCCCTTATATTCATTGTATTTTTTTTCTAAATCTGAGAATTCACTTTTAGCATCTTTATAAGATAGATCTAATAAACTATATAATCTCTCAAATTCAGTAACACTAATTTCATCTAAATAATATTGCTCCGCAAAATTAAAAATTTCATCAATAGTAGAAGCCACTTTAACTGAACTCATGGTTAAGAAATAAGAAAAGTTTTTTATAAGATTTTTATTTTCATTATTATATTTTAAAGTATTTAAATCTAAATCTAATTCTTTAATTGACTCTTCTAAATATAGAATTAAGCTATCAACTTTGTCATTATATATATAATAACCATCATTTTCTATTTCTTTTTTTAATAAGTTTATTTGTTTTAATATAGTTTCAAATTCTATAACTATTTTTCTTACACGTTTACTATATTCAAGTGGTAAATATAAATCACTTAAAGAATCATTTATAAAAGTTGATTTTTTATTAAGCAACTCTTCAACAGTTCTTGTGAATTCATCAATTTTATCGTGGTATTTCTTTCTTTTAACATACTCTTTAAATTGTACTTCAATTTCTTCATCTAGATTCATTTCTGTAGATTCACAATAAGAAGAATTATAAGTACTTCGTGACTCTTTATTAGACAAAACTTTATATGCTTCATTTATTAATTTAAACATTTCAGATTCTTCATTATTGTTTTCATCTGGATGATATTTCTTAGCTAATTTATGATATGCCTTTTTAATTTCTTCATCGGTTGCATCTTTAGATAAACCTAATACTTTATAATAATCAATATTAGTCATGTTTATCACCTTTATTAGTTAATAAGAGTCTTTTTTCAGATAAACTATCATTCCAATCGTCACACACTGAATCATTCTTCATAAAACTATCAATAGCTTTATCAATACTTTTAAAGCAATCCTTTAATCTATCTTTATCATTAAATATTCCGACCTTATCAATACCAATATAATCATTTAATTCATACTCACTTAATAATATATATTCCCATCCAAGTTTTTTAGTAGATTCAATTAAATTATTTAAGTCATTTACCTTATATTTTGTACTAACAGTATCTTCACCATCAGTTAAAATCATAACTAATGTTTTAAAAGAAAAAACACTACCATTAAATTGATCATCAAGAATTCTATTAATAACAGGTATAAGTGTATCATAAAGTTTTGTACCACCATCAGCAAAATATAATAAATTTTCTATTTCTTTAATTGGTCTTCGATAATATATTACCGAATCATTAGATTCAAATAATACAACAGTAACTATTATATCTTCACAAGTATTTTTATATTTTTTTATCATATTTAAAAAGTACTCCTCCATGACCCCTTCAGTTCCACGCATTGATCCACTTCTATCAATAAAAAATACTAATTCCTTATGTGATTCCCTTAAAGAATTTTTATAATCTCTTTTAAACAATTCAAACGAAGCACTATCGTGAGCTATTTCAGTTTTTTCTTCTTGAACTGCTGGTAAAGTTACTTTTTTAATATCATTTAACTTAAATTGCATAATTATCCACCTGTCAATACTTTTATTATAAACTTTGTATGCCTCAAGTCAACAAAAATAATATCAAATAAAAAAGTAGAACTTAATTCTACTTTTCGCTTTCAGGAATCTCTACATGTTTACTAGCTGGTTCCATTAATACTTCAGGATGTTTAAACATGTATTCTAATAATTTTAATGCTTTAACAAAATAGAAACCATCAGCTATTCTTTCATCAATAGTAGCTCCTATTTCCATGAAATACTTACCATCCTCTTCTACTATTTCACCAAATGTAATTAATGATGAAGCAGTACCAAAGTTTGTTAAGTTATGATAAATAGCTCCAGTTTTAAATGTACCTAGATTTGATACTATAGCTGATGAATAATATAAATTATCTGCTATTAATGATTTAGGTAAACAACCTTTTCTATCCATATATTTTAATATACCAATAAGAGGAACTCTTATTATATTTGGTAAATGCCCTATTTTATCTACAAAGTTATCTAATCCACCATGCTTAGCATTTCTGATCTTCTTAACTTGATTATAAACAAATTCAGATATATCTAATACAGTTGAATCTTCTGGAATTTTAACTACAGTTAATAATTCAACTGAATCATCTTCAAATTTTTCTTTTGCTACAAATGATATAGAAACATCATCATGAGTAAAGATATGTCTATCTTGAACATAATAATTCATTTTAGGTCTTGAATATAATGTCTTACCTAATAAGAATACTAATCCATGAAAGAAAGTTACATTTTCATGTTCTTTCTTTAAATTCTTAATATATTTAACGAATTCAGTTACATCTAACTTTCTATTCATATAAACTGCTGAATCACATCTATTTGGTTTAAAATCACATAATAATGTTGCCATTCCTGTTGTATTTGGTGCTTTTGTTCTTCTCATATAAACTCTCCTATCTCGTATAATGTTTTACAACTAATATTATAACACATAAACTTACTATTAATACTACCCACTCTATAATTGGTTTATAATCAATAGTTTTAATTTCTTCTTTATGTTCTTCTTTAACTATTTGAGTAGTAACTTCTATCTTTTCTTCTTGTACTACTTCTTTAGGTTTAATTAAATATTGTATTTCATTATAATCAAGATTATATTCACCTAAATTATAATTATATTTAGATACTATAATATTATTAGAATAATAATCTGGTTCATAATCACCCATTGTATATCCTACTAATATAAAATCATTTTCTATATCTAAGATATACCATTTATTATTTAGTTTAACTAAATTATATTTCTTACCTGTATTTAATCTTTCAGTTATATAAGATTCTATATTTAAATTAGATAACATAAATTGAACTAATACATAAGATTCATTTATATTGCCATTATATATAGCATCATATAAAGATGTACTATCAGATTTAGTAATATCATTTTTTATATAATTAACTACTAAATATACTTTTTCATCATCAGTTAAATAATTATATTTACCATTTAACTTATTACCAAATTCTAATACTTTATTATACTCATCATCATTATTTAAATTAAATTTAACATCAAATATATATTTATTATTTTCTACTCTTGGATAATTTCTAAACTTATCATAATTAATGAAATCTTCATAAGTATAAACATTTATATATTTACTACTTAACATATAATTAGATTTAAAATACTTATTTATATCATATATATTTACGTCATTAGAATATTCTAATTCATATGAATTAGACATTCTATTTGTAAAAATATTATCTATTTCTTGAATCATATCTTCATTAGAAGCACTAATGGCATTTACATTGAATGTAATACACATTAATAATATGAATATAAGAGAATATCTCTTCATATGAATCACCTTTCTAATTTAATTTAAAGCATCCTTTTTGACCATCATAATCACCAATGCATACATGCTCAACTGGTTGATCTGATGGATAGTTATAATAACCTGTAACAGTAACAGATTTTTTATTAGTTAATTTTTCATCTGAAGTTCCAGTAAATCCTACTTTAAATACTTTACCATTGAAAGCAAAATTATTATCTACAGATGAAGGATAGAATTCAATAGATGTAACTGGATTCAATTCAACACCATCATCTAATTCATTACCAGTTAAAGTATATTGTAATACTCCTACTGATAAACCATCTTCATAAGTAGTATTATTATAATTTTTCATATAAGCTTGTGCTTCTTCTGGAGTAAATATTTTATCTAATCTAACATCAACTTTATAATCTTTATTATTACTTGGATCATATATTGAACAGATAGATAATTGTCCAACTGCAAGAGGTTGATTCTTAGTTGATTTTAATCCTTGATTATATAACTTAGTAGTTGTTGTAGTTTCAACTGTTGTAGTTATTGTTGTAGTTGTTGTATTACAATCTACTACACTACAATCAACTGTAGTCATTTGAGTTGTAGTAATTGGTCTACTCTCTTTTTCTTTATTATTTTGAACTAATATATAAACTATGAATGATAATAGAATAACAATTAAACCCATAACCATAGCTAATAACATAGTTTCAGATATTTTCTTTCTAGGTTTCTTTTCTTTAGGTTCTTCTACCACTGATACTTGTCCGATTGTATTTGTTTGAGCATCAACACTTGAAATTGTTTGTAATCCAACTGCATTATTAGTTGTTGGAGCAAATACTCCTGGATCTGATGTAGTTACAGGTGGTGCTTGATTATAAGTTGTTTGTTGATTATTTACCTCATTATTATTTAATGCACTTGTAGTATCAATTATGGTATTAGTAAATCCTCCAACATTAACAACTGTTGTTTCCATATTGACAGGCTTTTCATTAATTACTTCATCATTCATATCAACATTTACTGATGGACTAATAACAACACTTTCTTCTTCAACTGGTTTAGTAACAGTTTGTACTTTTACTACCTTTTTAATTACTTTTTTAGGTGGAGTATTAGTTTTTAAATTAATCACTCCTTTAGTTGGTGCTTTAAAGTTTTCTTCATGTTCATGAGGATTAACATATTCCTCTACACCATTACTTTTTATAACAAATTCATCATCTGGTAAATTAATAAAGTTATCGTTAGCAGTGAATGCAAATTGAGTATTACAAATTGGGCATATAATTGATCCTTCTCTTATCTCAGAATTACAATTTGGACACTTCATTATCTTCACCACCTATTCTATAAAATAATATCATATACACGCTATTTTTTCAATGTATGTTATAATGTATTTAGGTGATAATATGAAACAAAAATCTTATAAAGTTGAAGAACCTAAAAAAGAATCAAACGTTATTTATCATGAAACTTCTATAGAAGCTACTCTAAAGAATAAACCATATATAATTCCTGCTTCTAAATCAGGTAGTTATTCTAAATTAGATAAAGCTCAAAAGAAAGAAGAAAAGAAATTAATAAAAGAATTAAAAGACTATACAAAAAGAGACTTATAAAAGTCTCTTATTTTTTTCTAAATAATTTTCTATTAAACAATCCTATCTTTCTTTGTATTCTTAAAAGTGTCATTGCAAATTTAGATATTTCTCTATAAGTTGAATAATAATATAATTGACTATCTTTAAATAGTTTATATTTTTTATATCCAGATATCATATTATCTACTGATCTAGAATATAAATGTTTTATTCTAACTTTATTACTAATAACAACCATTAAATCATTATCTCTAATCTTTTTAGATAATATAGAACCTTCATAGTATAAGAATACCTTTTCATCCATGTATCCAATCTTTTGAAGGTTTTCAGATGTAATTAAGAAGAAAGCACTAGAAACATTATCTACAAAGCTATATTCGCTTTGATATACGTCTTTATTATAATAAATAATAGAATCAGGTACAAAATCTCTAATAATCGGTATACCCAATAAAAAGTCTGTTTTAGCACCTATATCTTTCCAGCCTCTATTAATTTGTCCTCTTTCCATTAAAGAAGGAACTACTAACCCTACTTTTTCAAAAGATAATAAATCAATTAAAGTAGATAAATCTTTTTCATCCATAATAACTATATCTGAATTAGAAATAATAAAATTACATTTACCATATTTGTCTACAAGATACTTAGAGCCAAGATTAATAGCAGAAGAATATCCTATATTCTCATCATTGAATATTTTTTCTATCTTTTTATTCTTAATAGACTTAATTAAGTTTCTTTCTTCTTCTCTAGAATTATTATCTACTATTAATATTTTATCTATTATTTTATAATCTATAACATTATCTACTAAATGTTTAGTAGATTTATAATCATTACAATTAATAATAATTAAGCAATTCTTCATTATTATCACCTATTTAAGTTTATCATAAATGAAAAAAACATACCATAAAACAACGTATTTTCTTAAAAAAATTAATAATTTACAATTTTTTTAAAAAAAAGTGCATTTTTTGTTTGCATTCTATAATTATTTTATGTATAATGAATAAGTACTTAACGAAATGTCTCCTTAGCTCAGCTGGTAGAGCAACTGACTCTTAATCAGTGGGTCTAGGGTTCGAATCCCTAAGGGGACACCATTTCGGACTCATAGCTCAGCTGGTTAGAGCGCACGCCTGATAAGCGTGAGGTCGGAGGTTCAAGTCCCCCTGGGTCCACCATTTTGTTTATGGCCCGTTGGTGAAGCGGTCGAACACACATGCCTTTCACGCATGGATTCATGGGTTCAAATCCCGTACGGGTCACCATTTAGAAATAAACGACTTATTTAAGTCGTTTTTATTTTTTATAAATTTATATAAATGAAAAAAGAGACTTTTAAGTCTCTTTTATTTTGCACTTACTTTAAATAACTTAAATGATCCATTTACTCTATTAAATGTATAACTAACAGTTGTTAATGAATCTTTATAATCTAATACAGATGATGAATATCCAGTTACAATTGGAGTATCTAAATTATTTAATGCATATAATTTATTTTCTTTAACATATCCAACTACTTCAGTAATAACTACATAATCTTTTTCATCTTCAATATTAACAATTTCAGATTGAATAGTTCTAGTATTATCATATGAATCAGATATAGCTAAGAATCTATCTTGACCACTTACATATGTGAAGTTTAATCCATCTACAGCAAAATCAGCTGTTTGATATGTTGCATTTGATCCAAATACATTTTCAAATGCAGTTTGTAATGTTGTGTTTAATACAGTAAATACTTTACCATCTCTTGTAATATCAGATGCATTTAATGAATAATAAGCAATTTCTAATCTTTCACTTGCACTTAAATCTGAAATAGATCTTTCACCTAATAAAATATTAAAATCATTTATATATACTTTATCCATTAGATAAGCATATTCATTTTTTAATTCATCTAATGTTTTTACTCTTTTAGTAGTAGTTTCAGTTGAAGCAACATTATTTGTTGTAGTAGTTGTTGCTTCATAATCTTTATTTAAAATCATAATATTATCAGTTTTATATAATCTATACATTCCATATCCTAATGCACCTAGTAAAACGATAATATAAACAGACATTCTAAATATCTTTAAGCTTTTCTTTCTACTTAATAAAGCTTCTTCTCTAACTACTCTCTTTTTAACATCTTCTTTTATTTCTTCAGTTAATTCATTTTTAATTCTATCTTTTTCAGATATAGTATATAAACTGAAAACATCTTCGCTTACTTTTTTTACTAAATCAGCTTTAACATCAGCTTCTACATCTTTAATTAAATCTTCTTTAATTCTTTTTTTGTCAGCATCAGTAAATTTTATAACTGGTTCTTGCTTAACTTGATTATTCATTTTTTTCTTGTCATTTTTATTAGGCATTTGATATCACTTCCTAATATAATTATAAATTAGATGTATACCATTTTCAATTGTTTTACGTTTTCATAATGTTAAATACATGTAAAAAGCAAGTAAAATACTTGCTTATACTATATGATCAAATTCAATTGGGAAATCTACTACATAATCAACTAAATCTGAATCTTTTTGAGTAGCACCATATACTACAAAATGTAACTTATCTAGTTTCTTCATAGCATTTTCAGTAAATCTACTTTTACTTGATGTTAATTCAGATATATTAAAATAACTATTTTCTGCTATTATTTGTTTAATTGAAACAGCTGTATCCATCTTACCACTTCTTACAGCAAATGGTACAAGTTCTTCACCTTCTTCATAATAATAACCAATATCATATCCATATAATTGTTTATCTTCTCCTGTATATGATGCAGCAGTAGCATAAAACATATTTATTTTATGATTAGTAAAGATATGAATAGTTCCTATAGAACCATTATCTCCTTCATATTGACCAATATAAATAGTATCATGTTTTGAATATTGAACATTATAGAATAATAATCCTAATATAATAATTATAAATACTACAAATAATGGTTGAGGACTATTAAAGAATTTTTTTAATTTATCTTTAAAGCTAACCTTTTCTACTTTTTTTATTTCAACTTTCTTTATATCTTCTTTTTTTACTTCTACCTTAGTTGAAATAGTCTTTTCTGCAGTCTTCTTAACTGGCTTCTTAACAGTTGTCTTTTTAACTGTAGTTTTCTTTTCTACTGGTTTCTTTGTTGTTTTAGTTTCCTTCTTGTTTTCCATCTTCCTTAACCTCCTCTGTTAATAGCGATTGTGGACTAATTGATTGTAATGTAACGGTCAAAACTGATTCTTCATTTAACTCAGTACCAGCCGGTATTGATGAAGTACTTACATATCCATAACCGTCTAAATTATATTTTAAACCAACTATATTACAAAAATCAACAATTTCAGCACTACTCCAGCCTGTTATATCTGGCATTAAAATAGTAGATGAATTAGTTTTTAAGAATACTTTTGATTTTTGAGATACTTTATTATTCTTCTTAGGATATTGAGTCACAACCTTATTTCCATCACCTATAATTACATATTGTATTCCAAGTGTACTTAATTCAGCTTCAGCACTTGTAACAGTCTTATTAGCTAAATTAGGTAATGTTACGATCTTAGATTCATCTTTATCTGTTTCTCTTGTATCTAAGTTTTTATATTTAGCTACTGATTCAATTAAGTTTTTAACTATACCACCCATTTGAGCTGTAGTACCTGTAAAATCCTTAACAGCAACATAAATAATGTATTCAGGATTATCTTTAGGGAATACTCCAGCAAATGATCTAATAACGTGAACTGAGTCAGCTATATATTTACCACTTTTATCAGTATAATCTGCTGTACCAGTTTTACCAATTACTCTTACAGCATCTGTATGATATGCTTTACCAGTTATAGTTTTATCTTCAATATTATTAACAGTATTATCCATTAATTCTATAATCTTATTGACTGTATGTGTAGAATATATTTTTTCAACTTCAGTTCTACCACCTTGATATACTACAGTTCCTTTATTAGGATCTACTATCTTATCAATTATATATGGTTTTAAAACAGTACCATCATTAGTAATACTTGTTAATGCTTGTATCATTTGAATTGGTGTAACAGTTACACCTTGTCCATATGAAGCAGAAGCAAGTTCTGAATTATAATTAATATTTAATTTACCTTCATATTCGTTAGATAATTCAATTCCTGTTTTAGAACCAAATCCTAATCTTTTGTAATAATTTATTAATTCAGCTTTTCCAACTGACTGAGCTAATTTAACAGCAGCTGTATTAGATGAATAAGTAAAACCAACATCATATGTTATTTTACCCCAACCCCATTTATTCCAGTCTTTAATCGTATAATCATCAACTGTAATAGTACCAGATTGATATAATTCATCACCTTTATAATTTCCTGTTTCCATAGCTGTCATAAATGAAAATATCTTCATTGTAGAACCAGGTTCATATTGATATGAAGTTAAAGGGTTATTATAGTTAGTTATATTTAATTTATTAGGGTCAAATGATGGATAAGTACTAGATCCTATTATTGCTCCTGTATGAGCATCTGCAATAGTAATATTTACCCAATCATCTGTATCAGCTTCTGTATTAATATATTTTTCAAATCCTTCTACAGCAGCATCTAAGAATATTTGAACTTGTTTATCTAAAGTTAAATAAATATCATATCCATCTTCTGCAGGAGTTTCATAAGTTGTTGTAGTTGGTAATTGATATCCATATGCATCAGCATCATATGTAATAGATCCATCTTTACCTTTAAGATATCTATCAGTAAATCCCTCAATACCTAATTCACCAACGTATTCTGCTTTACCTTCTTCATTTTCATATTTTTTAGCATATCCAACTATATAAGAAGCAAAATCTCCATTTTGATAATATCTTTTACTAGTTTTAATAAAATCTATACCAGGTAAAGCTAATTCTTCAATCTTATTTTTAACTAATTCAGTTATATTTCTACCACCTGGTCCAAGTTCTACTTGATATACATTTTCAGTATTTAATAATTTCCAAATATATTCATATGTCATAACTGGATTAATAGGTTCTAATATTTCAGCTAACTTTCTAGCTGTAGTTTCTTTATCAACAACATGTTTAGGATATCTTTCATCTGTAGTTCTACTCTTAGATAAATAAGCTATTACAGTATAACTATTAACATTTTGAGCTAATAGATTACCTTGATTATCTAAAATATTACCACGACTAGCTTTTAAAGTTTTAGTTACTTTAGTTCTATTAGCAGCAAGTTCTTTAACGTTAGTGCCTTCAACAACATCATTTAATGCTATATATGAAGTCTTTAAAAAAACTGCCACAAAAAAAAGAACAACACAAATAGGAAGAAAAATAGACATCTTAATTGTATTGCTCTTATATTTCATTTTTATACCTTCTTTATGCTTATTTAATAACTATTATATTATCATTATTATAGCTTAATCCATAGGCTTTTGCAACATCTTGGATATTAGATAAGCTTCCCAATTCATCAACTTGCATTGATAAACTAGAGTTAATATTTTCTTGAGTTTCAATGTTTTCTTTTAACTTTTCTAACTCTATATTAGTAGTTGATAATGTAGAAGTTGTACCAACAACTACAAACAATGCAGCTAATACACATATAGCAATTAGACCTACAAAGAAATTATCCATTGGATATGTTTTTACCTTTGTAACTGTTTTAGTATTCTTCTTCATATTTTTTACACCCTTTCAACTACTCTTAACTTAGCACTTTTACTTCTTGAATTTTCACTTAACTCTTTTTCACTTGCTAAGATTGGCTTCTTATTTATTATTTTTAATCTTGGTTTCTTATCTTCAGGTATATCTTGTTCTCTCATACCTTGATAGAAACTATCATATTCAGATTCTTTCTTAAATGTTTGTTTTACTATTCTATCTTCTAATGAATGGAAAGTAATAACTGATATTCTTCCACCTTTATTTAAAAGATCAATAGCATCAGGTAAAACATTTTCTAATACCTTTAATTCTTGATTAACTTCAATTCTTATTGCTTGGAATATTTGTCTTTCCGGATGACTCTTTAAAGCATATTTAGTGGGAACACTTTTTTGAATCACATCTACCAATTGCATTGTTGTATCAATTGGTCTTGCTTTAACAATATTCTTAGCAATACTTTTACTAAACTTTTCTTCTCCATATTTGAAGAATATTTCAGTTAATTTTTGTTCTGTATATTCATTAATAACTTCATATGCAGAGAATGTTGAATCTCTATCCATTCTCATATCAAGTTTTGAATCTCTCATGAATGAAAAACCTCTTTCAGGATTATCTATTTGTGGGGAAGAAAATCCTAAGTCGAATAATATTCCATCTACATGATCAATTCCTTCTTCTTTTAAACATTCTTTTAAATGTTCAAAGTTTGAATGGATTATTTTGAAATTATTACTTATTTTACTTAATCTATCAGTCGAATAATCTATAGCTTCTTGATCTTGATCAAAAGCATATAGAAAACCATTTTTTAATCTTTTAAGTATTTCACTTGAATGTCCTGCATAGCCACAAGTACAATCAACATAAATACCATTTTCTTTAATGTTAAGTCCGTCTATAGATTCTTTTAACATAACACTATAATGCATTGTAACCACCTTCGTTGAATAAGTTTTCTGCTATGTTTTCAAACTCTTTTGAATTGTCGTTTAAGAACTTATCCCAAGATTCTTTAGACCAAACTTCTAGACGATCGTTTGCGCCGATTATAACACACTCTTTTGTTATATCGGCGTATTCGATCAATGGGGAGGTAATGCAAACACGACCGGCATTGTCTAGTTCACATTCAATAGCGCCAGATAAGAAAAATCTTGTAAAATAGCGTGAGTCACGATGCGTGAATGGTAACTTCTTTAATTCGGCAACAATTGAGTTCCATTCTTCAAGTGAGTAAATGAATAAACATTTGTCTAATCCTCTTGTTAAGATGAACTTCTTGCCAATATCAGCACGAAATTTCGAAGGAATAACCAAACGATTTTTTTCATCTACATTATGATGATATTCACCTATTAGCATATCGTGTTCCCCACTTTCTTCCACAATCTACCACTATCTACATATTATAATACTCTTATTCCCACTTAAAAACAATAAAAAACCTTACATTTTTGCAATGTTTACGCAATAAAAAAACTAGGTGTAAACCTAGTTCATTACTCTCTTAAACATTCGATCTAATTCATATGCTGAATAGTTAATAATTGTTGGTCTTCCATGAGCACAATTATATGGATTTTCACATTTAAATAAGTCATCTAATAATATTTTAGCTTGTTCTAATGAAATATATTCATGAGCTCTAACAGACATCTTACATGCAGTAGTTTGAGCAATTCTTTTTAAGAATTTCATTCTATCAAATTTAACTGCATCTTCTATTAATATATCAAGAATATGTTTAATTAATGTATCTTCATAACCTTCTCTTAACCAATCTGGATGCTCTTTAATAGCTATTGTATTTATACCAAATTCTTCAATAGTAAAACCTAATGATTCTAATACATCAATTTTATTCATGATTAATTGATAATCAGATGGACTGAATTCATATGTTAAAGGAAATAACATTATTTTCTTATTAACATTTTCTTCTTGCATCTTTTTTTGAACCATTTCGTAATTGATACGTTCATGAGCAGCATGTTGATCAATTATGTACATACCACCTTCACCTTCAGCAATAATAAATGTTTGCATTACTATTCCTACAGGTGTTAAATCCAATCTTTTAATATCTTCATTTATTTCTTTAGTATCATCACTTGATTCAAATACTAATTGTTGAGCTTCTTCAAAGGTATGTTCTTTTTCTTCTACTTCTACCTTTGTATAATCCATTTGTAGTTGTTCTTCAGTTTTAAATAAATCATCATTAACGACAATTGTATTATTATCTTTTTCAATCATTGAAGGAGCAACAACATTAACATTAACTTCTTTAGTTTGTACTAATAAAGTTTTTCTTAATCCTTCATCTATTACTTTAAGTAATATATTTGTTAATTCTTCTAACTTAGAGAATTTAATATCTGCTTTAGATGGATGAATATTAACATCTATCAAAGTTGGATCAGTTTCAATATTTATTACAACAACCGGATATTTAATATCTGGTTTAAAATCTCTATAACCATCATTTATAGCACGATTAATATCAACATTTTTAACTACTCTTCCATTTACTAAAGTAGTCATATGATTTCTATTACTTTTTAATATACTTGGTTTGCAAATATAACCTGATATATCAAAGTCATCTGAAGAATAGCTTATACCTATCATATTAGATGATATAGTATAACCATATAATTCATGTATTACTTTAAGTAAATCACCTGAACCAGATGTATATACTACTTTTCTACTATTACTTGTTAAAGTAAATGATATAGATGGATTAGCTAAAGCTAACTTTTCCATATATTGAGTAACATTAGCAAGTTCAGTCGAATCACTTTTTAAATACTTCAATCTAGCAGGAGTATTATAAAATAAATCATCTATTGTTATAATAGTTCCTCTTCTAGCATCACATGATTCATTTTCAATTAGTTTTCCACCTTCAATATGAACATGTGTACCTACTTCACCTTCTGAAGTTCTTAAATCAACTTTAGAAACAGATGCAATTGATGCAAGTGCTTCACCTCTAAATCCTAAAGTATTAATAAAAAATAAGTCTTCATCTTTTCTTATTTTAGATGTAGCATGTCTTTCAAATGCAAGTAATGCATCTTCTTTATCCATACCTACACCATCATCAGTAACCTTTATTTCTTTAGTACCAGCATCAATTAAATCTACAATTATATTTTTAGATTTAGCATCAATACTGTTTTCAACAAGTTCTTTAACAACACTTGCAATTCTTTCAACTACTTCACCAGCAGCTATCTTATTTGCTAAGGTATCTGACATTACATGTATTCTAGTCATTTCTACCTCCAAATAAAGATTTTCTTAACTCTATATTTTTACTATCTAAATTAGTTACAACTGTAGTATCTTTCTTAAAACTAATAAATCCTATACCTAATAATACTAAATCAGTATTTGCTTCTATCTTTATTTCATTAGAAACATTAACTTCTTTAAATACTTTCTTTATAGGTTTAGGCAAATTAACATTGTTATAGAAAACAATTGGAGACCCCCCATTAAACTTAATAAAGAATTTATCATTTAATAATTCTACAGTTTCATTTTCTTTAACATTTAAACTATATGATTTAATATCTTTATTTTCTACATTTGATTTAATAGCATCATCTAAGATAAATCCTGGACTATCTATTAAAGTTAAGTTTTTATTAATATTAACCCTTATAAAATCTAATGTTGTATTAGCTTTATTATTAGTAGTAATCTTAGTTAATTTAGATTCACATATAGTTAATAAATCATTTATTAAAGTAGATTTACCAGAATTAGATATACCTAATATATATGCTTCTTTTATATAATGATCTTCTAAATATTTAAGGATAGACTTGGCTCCATGAGTTGCTGTTCCACCTTTTAATTTAATATCAGATGATATACCATATTCATCTCTTAAGAAATGAATAATATTATCACGATAAACATCATTAGGTAATAATTCACATTTATTAACTACAAGTAATTTATCTTTCTTAATAGATTTAAATATATCTAAAGTATGATTAGATATATTTAAAAAATCTGTTAAGAATATAACAAACTTATTATCTTTATTAATCTTATTAATTATTTCATGAATGTCTTTTGGAGTAACAACTTCTTTGTTTTCTCCATAATGGATCATTCTGAAACATCTCATACAATATTCAGAATCTTCTTTTCCTTTAGGAACGTAACCTAACTTTTCTTTATCTTCACTTTGTAATTTAGATCCACAACCAAAACAAATTTTATTCATAATAACGTCCCTTCTTAAATAAATCTTTCTTTTCTAGACTATTAAATATTACATTTTCTACTCTTCTTGTATAACTAGTAACAGCTAATTTATCATCACTTATAGGATTAACATATATACTTGTTATTCCAGCTCTATTAGCAGCATAAATATCAAAGAATAAACTGCTTCCTATTAAAGCTATTTCATAATGTTTTAATTCATACATTTTCATAGCTTTTTTAATTTTAAATTTAAATGGTTTCATAGCCTTATAAGCTGAATCTACACATAATAATTCTTTAAATGGAGTAACTCTTTTTTTAGATTCATTACTTATAATAATGCATCTAAACCCCATATCTCTTAAATCTTCAAATAAGTCTTTAACTTTATTAGTTGGAGTCTTAATTGTTTCGGGTACCAAAGTATTAGACACATTAAAAACAAGGCATTTAACACCTGATTTTTTCAATGCCTTATAATCTATATCATATATACTTTTAAAATACTTATCTGGTACGAATCTATCAAACATACATAATCCTCCATGACTCTTTAATTTTATCATATTTGCAAAATAAAAAGAATAGTTTAACTATTCTTTTATTTATTAAGTACATGCTTTGAAGCAAGCTTCTCTACCTTCACGGTCTCCTATACTTTCACATCTATCCTTACATGATTGAGTTGGTGAAGTTGCACAGCTATTTAAACAAGCTTGTCTTCCTTCTCTATCTCCAATAGATTCACATCTTTCAGTACATGATTGAGTTCTTGCTGGAGGAGCAGCAGATGAATCATCTATTCCTTGTAAGTCACATTGACTAGTTAATCCCATAGCATTTAATCCTAATTGAACTAATGTAGGAATAAAGATTAATATTACTACATATAAAACTCTTTTCTTTAATCTATTAAATACTTTCTTTAATTCAGCAGCTCCATCACCTTTTGTAAGAGATTGAATAGTTTCAAATATTGTAAAACCAATCATTAATAAAGGTGCTGCAATTCTAAATGCTTTTAATACGCCAACTAAATCTTTAGTAACTTTAGGACCTAATACACATCCATTTCCAGCTGTTGCTGTTCCTGCAAATACAGTTGGTATAACCAATAAACACATTAGTAATACAAATACTAATATTTTTTTACTTTTTTTCATACTTTTTCACCTACTAATATTATAAAACAATAATTAATATATATAAATAATTAACTACCTTTTCTTTACAGTTATTTTATTTATACTTATATAATAGTATATAGATAATACTAATTGAACAATATTTGCTATTAAATAAAATAACATATATTTATTATATAAGTAATCTATTATATCTAAATTAAAATAAAATGATTTATACATTATAAAATTAATTATGAATCCAAAGAAAGAAGACATAAATACAAAATTATATATTTCACATTTTAAATTTAAATATAATTCAAATGTAACTATTACTAAAGATATCATAACTATTATTACTATTATTTTAATAAAATTATATTTATTATGTTCAATAAAATAATTATCTATTTTAACATTCTTACTATATATATCATTTATATCTTTATTATCAAATCTATGTATTTGAATATTATCAAAATTATTAGAAACATAATCATTTATATCTGCTTTAACTTCATCTACAGTTAATTCATATTTATAATCACTATCTAGATACTCTATTTGTTCTTTTATATTATTATATTTAATTTCATAATAATTATATTTTTCCATATATCTTTTAATATAATTTTTATTAAATATAGTTAAGAAACTAAAAAGAAATAATACAGTAAAAGATAATAATAAACCAATTAATACACTATTAAATATTTCTTTTTTCATTCTTACCTCTACCTAATATTAATCTATAATATAAATAACTAGATATTAAAGCTGCAGATGAATCCCACATAACATCTATAATATTTCCTGATCTACTAGCAACAAAATATTGATGTAATTCATCTGATATTGCATATAAAATACATATTATTCCAGATATTAACAATGTTTTAGTTTTAACATCCCATATATATAATGCATTCATTACTAAAAAAGCTAATACAAAATATATAAAGAAATGAGCTCCTTTTCTTACTACAAATTGATATCTATCAACTATTATATTCATTTCATCAGTTCCATCTTTTACATTAGTAAAAGTTTCAGTAATAAGTACTATTACTTTTCTACTTGTACTACCAGATTCTTCTCCATTACTACATGAAAAAGAAAATATTACACCCATCCATACTAAAACTAAAATTATAGATATTATTTTCTTTACCATTATATATTAGTCCTACTTTCAATATATTCATTTGATACTTTAATAAATTCTTTAATATATTTCATATCGAATTCTTGTTTTTCATCTTGTCTACTATTAAAGTCATATTGAATTAATAATTCATGTTTTCTATTACCTTCAGTAATAACTCTTTCCCATGCATTTATATTACCATATTTAGTAGATAATTCTTTATATAAGAATAATTGAAATTCTTCCATATCAGATGTTTTATCTTCTTTTAAATATATATCTCTTACTACATCTATTTTTTCTTTATTAAAGAATAAATTATTAACATATCCTATTCTAACAAACTTAACATTTTCTTCTTCAAATGTATCTACTATATCAAATATTATACCTTCTAATTTATCAAAGTAATTATGATTAACTACAAAGTTTAATGTTTCCATATTACATCTTAAAAAGAATTCAGTATTTTCTTGAAATATAATAACTGGAGCTCTTCCATCTTTTGAAACAGGTAATAATATAGGATTACCTAATTCTTTATATCTATTACATAATTCTTGAGCTATAGTCATAGGATTATAATTAACATTATCATCAAAATATAAGCATATTTCCTTAGAATCATTCATATTATTCACCTACTTAAATTATATCATATAATTAAATGATTGACTAAAACAATTAAAAGTGATAGATTATCACATATTGAGGGGAAAAAAACGACATGAACAAATTACAAAAAGCAAAATATTCAGTAATGTATCCTTATAATCAAGGTGCTTATTTTGAATTACCAGAAGAATTTAAAAAGAACACTGATATAGTTAAAATATGTATAGTTAAAAATAGAAATAACGTTAAACGTATTGCATCTATAGTTGCTGAATATTTAAAATATCATAATTTAACAGATCAAGGTTCATTAGAAATAATAATTATGTTAAAGAAATTATTAAATGAAGATCAAAAGAAAATTATATGTTTCAATCTATATGAAGAACTACTTAATAGAATTGTAAGTGGTAGTACATTTGAAGAAATATATGCTAAATATCCTAATAAAGTTGTATTACATTATTTAATACATAAACAATTAGAAATGTTCTTTAGAACATTTAAGATGGATAGATCTTCAGAAGAAAGAATTGTAGATCAATTTATTCAAATATATGATCAAGAATTAGGATATTATTTATTCAATCATAAAAATATGTTAAAAAGATATGTAGTACCTAATATCAAGAAAGATAAACCAATAGAAAAGAAGCTAACTATTTAGCTTCTTTTTTATTTTCAATATAAGTAACTATATCTTTAACTGTTTGTAATTTTTTAACATCTTTATCATCAATAGTAACTTTATACTTTTCTTCAAAAGCAACTACTAAATCTACTAAGTCTAAAGATTCCATTCCTAAGTCAGCAATTAAGTTACTTTCTTCTTTTACTTCTTTAACATCAATTTCCAATGTATCTGCAATAATCTTTCTTACTTCATCAGATACACTTACTTCTTTTTTCTTACCAAACATTATTTATATTCCTCCATTACTTTATTTCTTAATATCTTTTTATTATTATTCTTTATAAATTCTTCAGTTCTTAATAAAACTAAAGCAATTTGTCTATTTTTAGGTTTATCTTTATTATATTCATATATTAAATTATCAAAGTATTCTTGATCACCCATATATTCATCACTTGGATAAATACTTGCTATTATTTTATTATCTTTATCAAATACTACACATTCAACTACTGCTTCATCTTTCATTAAAGATGCTTCTATTTCTTCTGGTGATACATTTTCCCCATTTGATAATATAATTAGATTTTTCTTTCTACCAGTCATATATAGGAAATTATTTTCATCTAATCTTCCTAAATCTCCTGTATGAAAATATCCATCTATAATAACTTCTTTAGTAGCTTTTTTATCTCCATAATAACCAAGCATTACATTCTTACCTTTAACACATATTTCATCATCAATTATTTTAACATCTTGATCTTTACCAATATGTCCAATAGATCCATCTCTATAGAATTCATTTCTATTAACTGAAATAACTGGTGAACATTCTGTAATACCATATCCATTTAATATTTCTATTCCTATAGATCTAAACCATTTAACATATTTTATATCTAAATATGCTCCTCCACATATAATCCAATGAAGATTACCACCAAATGCATTAGTAACTGATTTAAATAATTGTTTTCTTAAATCTATACCTACTTTATTTAATCCATTAGATACTTTAATACTTGATTTTAATAATTTATCTTTCTTAGTACTTCTTGCTGTTTTCCATATTTGTTTATAGAAAGTCTCTATAAAAGTTGGAACAACAAATAAAGTATCAGGTTTCTCATTTTTTAAATCTCTTAAAACATATTTTAAACTACTATTAATAAATACTTCTACACCATAATAAAAAGGTTTTAATACAGCAGTTATAAGTCCAAATGTATGATTAAAAGGTAATACAGAAACTACTTTACCATCAGGTTTAAATATACTAGATAAAGAATATATATCAAATGCTATGTTTTCATTTGATAACATTACTCCTTTATTAGCTCCTGTAGTTCCTGAAGTAAAGAATATACATGCTAATTCATTATTATCTATTACATGTTTATTATTTAATTTCTTACCTTCTTTAATATAACTGTTTATATCATGTAAGTTTAAAGATTTATATTTTAATTTTTCTATATAATCCACATATTCTTTTGAATAAACTATTATCTTTGTATCAGTTTTCTTCATAAGAGTTTTAAATAACTCTTCTCCACAGTCTTTATCAAATATAACTGCTACATTTCCAGATAATATAATACCAAAGAAATGAACTAACCAATCATAACTATTTTCACCTATTATACCAATATGATCATTCTTATAATTTTTATAATAATAATTAGATATATTATTGCAATCTTCATAAAAGTCTTTATAAGTCTTAGTTACTTTATTACTATCTTCTATCCAAGAAAAAGCAATATCATTAGGTTGTTCTTTATATCTTAATTCAATTAATTCTTTTAAGTTATTAATATATGTATGTTCATAAAAAGGATAATCTCTATTCTTTCTTCTCATATTATCACCACATTAGTTATTATATCATTTGAATATTAATATTACCAATAAAATATGCTATAATTAAGATACATGTTAGGAGTGAAAACATGAACTTATTATACTGTGGTGATTCAAATATATATGATGGTTTAATAATATCTTTATTATCTATTATTAAATATACAGATGAACAATTAAATGTTTTTATATTAACCATGAAATATAAAGATTATAAACCACTTAATAATAATCATATAAAAGTATTAAATAAAATAGTTAAAGAAGTTAATAAAGATTCATCAGTACAATTAATTGATATAACTGATATAGTAAATAATTGTTTACCTACAGCTAATATAAATACAAGATTTACTCCATATTGTATGTTAAGATTATATGCTGATCAAATAAAAGAAATACCAGATAAAATACTTTATCTAGATAATGATATAGTAGCATTTAAAGACATTACTCCTTTATATAATACTGATATAACTAAATATGAATTAACTGGAGTATTAGATTACTGGGGAAAACATTTTTATCAAAATAGAATTATAAAAAAGAATTATTTAAATTCAGGAGTTCTATTATTAAATATGAAATTAATAAGAGAATCTAAACTATTTGAAAAATGTAGAATACTATGTCGAGATAAAAAAATGTTATTACCAGATCAACATGCTTTAAATTATTTAGCTAATTCTAAAAAAATACTTCCACGTATTTATAATGAACAAGCTAAATTAACAAAGAAAACAGTAATAAGACATTTCACTACTACATTTAAATTTTTTCCAAAGTTTCATACTCAAACAATTAAACCATGGAACATAGAAGAATTACATAATACATTAAAAGTATATGAATTAGATGATATATTAGAAAAATATAAAAAGATAAGGAATGATTAATATGAAGAAGACAGTTCAAGTTTTTTACAGTGTTGATGATAGATATGCCCCATATTTAGGAGTATCTATTTTATCTTTAATTGATCATACTAATCCAAATAGAAATTATGAAATAAATATAGTTCATAAAAACTTATCAAAAGATAATAAAGATAAATTAAAGAAATTAAAAACTAAGAATGTAAAAATAAAATTAGTTGGTATGAATAAATCACTAGAAGAAATAAAAAATAATTCTAATAATAGATTAAACGGTGGAGATATTTTTACTCTTACAATATTCTTTAGAATATTCTTACCTAAAATGTTTAAATTAAAAGATAAAGGAATCTACATTGACTGTGACACTATCATCAATCAAGATATTGCAGAATTATTTGATATGGATTTAGGTGATAACTTAATTGCAGGAGTTCAAGATAAATCAATATCTAAGAACCCTACTTTTACTAAATATGTAGAAAAAGTTGTTGGTATACCATTTGATCATTATATTAATTCAGGTATGATGTTAATGGATTTCAAAAAATTAAGAAAAGTTAAATTTGATGAACATTTCTTATACCTATTTAATAAGTATCACTTTGAAACTATTGCTCCTGATCAAGATTATATAAATGCTATGTTATTTAATAAAATTAAATATGTAGATTACAAATGGAATTGTATGCCTGTTGAATTAGGTATACCACTTAAAAATCCTGCTATTATACATTACAATTTATTTTTAAAACCATGGCATTATAAAGTTATGTATGATAAGTATTTTTGGAACTATGTAAAACAATCTGATTTCAAAAAAGAAATTGAAGAAGAAAGAAATACTTATAAATGGAGATTCAAAAAAGCCATTGATAAATTACATTTATTAACCATGGTTAAAAGAGCTGCTGATATGTATAAAAGAAATCCTAAAAATACATTTGCAAATGTATTAACAACTGGTAAGGAAAAAAGAATATGAATCCAGATTTGAAGATAATAGATAATATTAAATATAACTTAGATAATAATTTATTAAATGATACAGTTGCTATAGATGACCCTATTCTAACTGAAGAAGAAATTGATAAACTAATATCTAAATATTACAAATTAAAAGAAAATAAAATTAAATATAATATAGATAAAAAAGCAGTTGATACATTAGTAAGAACTACATGTAAATATGTATATGATAGTATAGAAATTGTTGGTTTAGAAAACTTAGATAATATAAATGAAGGTGCTATTATTACAGGTAATCATTATAGTCCTGTAGATACTATACCAATTAAAGAAGCTATATTAAAGAAATATAATAAAGAACCATATATTGTTTCTTTAGCATCTAATTTAGCTTTAAAAGCTCCATTAGATTATATTATTAATCATCAAAATATATTACCTATTAAAGATAGTATTAATTATATGAACAATGAATTTAAACCAAGATTATTTGATTTATTAAATAATAAAGAATATGTAATTATTTATCCGGAACAACAAATGTGGAATAATTACAGATTACCAAGACCTTGTAAAAGAGGTGCTTACTCTTTTGCAGCTGAAGCAAATAAACCAATTATATCTACATTCACTGAACTTATAGATACAGGTATATCTGATGATGATAATTTTAATAAAATTAAATATAGATTACATATATTAAAACCAATATATCCAGATACTAATAAATCTATAAGACAAAATAGTATAGATATGGCTAAAATAGATTATGATCAAAAAGTTAAATGTTATGAGGAAGTATATAATACAAAGTTAGATTACACTTTTGATATATCTAATATTGCTGGATTAAAAAAGAAAGATTAATTAATCTTTCTTTTTATATGTTATAAATTCACAGTTAGAAGATTTACTTCTACTCTTCATTTTATTTAATACTTCCAATCTAAATTTTTCAGCATTTTCTTTTTTACTTATATCATTATTTTTAATAAATGGACCATCTATATAAATATTAATATTAGGTTTATTAAAAATATTAGATTTAATATATGTTGTAGTCATGGAATAAACTTTAGTATCTAAATCTACTGGATAATGAAAACTAACATTAGTATAATTTCTTATTCCTGTATACCAAGGCCATAGATGTGCTTCAGGATAAATAATAATTGGATTACCCTTCTTACTTCTATACTCCACTGCTTTTTTAAATTTAACTAATCCATGTAAATCTTCAGGAATTGGTAATGCTCCAGCTAAAGGTAATATCTTACCTATTACAGGAATACCTAAATTAGCAGTACTACATATTAAATATGGTCTTCTAGGAAAACATATTAAAAATGGATTTAATATATCTCCAAATTGAGATGTATGATTTCCATATAAGAAATATGTACCTTTTAATACTCTTTTATTTTTATAAGATATTCTTCTTACTAATTTATATATTAAAGCTACTAATAATATAATCCAATATACTATATAAGATAATATATTCCATATTATATTTTTATGTATCCATTTATAACTACTTTTTAATTTATAATCTTGATTAGAAGATGTTATAACATCTTCATCATATGATTTATATTCTATCACTTTTTTCATATTATTCACCTAATGTAGAATAACTATTAATATATTTTGAACCTTCTGCACTAACAAGATAAACAGATAATTCTTTTCTAGTATGATCTTTTGAAATCATAGTATCATTAACATTATAGTATTTATAAATAGTTCTATCTATTTGATCATCCCAAGTTAAATCAACATTATAATAACCATCATCTAATAATATTAAATTCCAAGCATTATCTCCCTTCGCCTCACCTGTAATATAATATGTAGGAATACCTAATTTAGTCATGATTATTTGGAATGATTTAGCGTATCCAGCACATACTGCTCGATGAGTAATCATAGCATTAAAAGCTGATTGATCATCTTTATATTCTTCATCATATGTAATCATACTTATCAATGTATCATGTACATATTTTTCTTTTTCATAGTCTAAAGAATATGTTTTAGCAACATCTACTATTGAATTAATAGCTTCATCAAATATTTGTCTATTATATTCAATATTATTTATTACTTCTGTATAAGATAAATTTATTTTAATAACTTCATTTGTATCATGATAATATTCATATGAATATTTACTATTTAACCAGAATAATTCAGGATGATCATATAAAACAGCATAATAAATATTTTTAACATCATCTACTTGTATTTTTCTTGAAGGTCTTATAGATTGTTTATATTCATTTGCACCTTCAATAATATCATAATAAACTTCTTTTTGACTTTCATTTAATAAAGCATAATATGGATAGAATTCAGCATCTATATAATCTCTATTTTGAACTTGTCCACTTTTAAGTAATTCTTTATAATTATTTTTTTCATTATCATCTATTATTAAATATGAATCAAAACGATCATACCAAAAAGTATTAATCATTTCAATTAATTTATCGGAATAATTATATGAATAATATCCACCATAAAGAATAGCAGTACATACAGCAATTAATAATACAAATTTGATAAATTGAAATATTTTTTTCACTGTACCACCCGCTTCTTCTAATATTATAACATAATATGTTATAATTTAAATGTGATATATATGGAAAATAAGAATTTATCAAACGGATATACAATTAATTACATAACTGATTCATATAATAATGATTTGGTATCATTAGTTATAAATGGTACTACTCAATCTATATCTTTTACTGATAATAGAAAATATGTATTATATGATCAATATTCTTATTACTATGACATTCCTAATAATATAGATGATATTTATAATACTTTAGTATTAGGTGGAGGAACAATGTCCTATCCTAAATACTATATATCTAAATATAAAAATAAATATATGGATGTAGTTGAAATTAATAAAGAATTAATTGATGCTTCATATACATATTTTTATTTAAATGATTTATATCATGACTTTGATCCAAATAAAGAAAGATTAAACATTATAAATGATGATTGTATTCATTATATAAACAATACTAATAAAAAATATGATTATATTTTCTTTGATGCATATATAGGATATGAAATAGTTCCTTCAATATATGAATATAGTACTATTCAAAAACTAAAATCTATATTAAATGAAAAAGGATATTTAGGTATTAATTATGTTATAAATGATATTAATAAATATAATCAGTTAAAAGATGTGCTATTACATAACTTTGATTATTATAAAGAATATACTATAAAAGAAGCTCCTAACTTTAGATATATATTAGTATCTGATAAAGAAATAAAAAGCGAAGATGTTATCTAACGATAATACACTCTCCGCTTTTTTTAGTATCTATTAATTTAATTATTTCTTCTATTGCTTTATCAAAAGGTACAAATTCAATTAAAGGTTTAACATCATCAGGAATATCATTCATAGATGTATCTAACCATCCAAAGCAAATTGAATTAATTTTATATTTATTACTAAATATTTTAGTAATCATATTTAATCCTGCTTTAGAAACGTCATATTCTAATGTTTCTTCTTCATACATATCTATAGCATTATCAGATGATATATTAACAATATTACCATCATTTGATTCTATATCTTTACCAAATAATTTAATTAATAAGAATGGTGCTATAGTATTAATATCTAATACTTTTCTAAATGATTCTTGATTCTTACCAGCAATACTACATTTATGATCTATAGCAGCATTATTAATTAAACAATCTATAGATATATTCTTTTCTTTTATTTGATTATATAAATTATTAATACTATCTTCACTTGTAAAATCACATTGATATACTAAAGATGTATCTTTATATAATTCATGTAATTTATTAACATTATCAGCATTCTTATTATATACGAGAATAACAAAGTTACCATTATATAATAATTGAGTTGCTAGTTTTATACCTAAACCACCTGAAGCTCCTGTTAGTAGTATTGTTTTCATATAAAATCACCAAATTTAATATATCATTTTTTATATAAAATAAAAAGACACATAAGTGTCTTTTATTTAGTTAATTGAAAGAATTTAGTAAATAATTCTTCTTCATCTTTTAATATTTCTTCTGTTAATTCTTGACTACTACTTGATTGTTTAGAAGAAATACCTTCTTCTAATTTTAAAGGAGTACCATTTTTAACATATATAAAGTTTGGAGCATATATTCTCTTTTCTCCTACTTTAATTTCATCACCATCTTGAGTTGTTAAAGTATAATCATCTAAAACTGAATCAAGTTTTTCAAGTAATTTCTTATATTCTTCAGTTCCATCTTCTTCTTTAACTACTTTATTCTTTTTACCTAAGATATATTTATCTCTTAAGATTTCTTCATTCTTATCATTTCTAATATTAACATAGTAAATAGTTTTAATATTTTGTATATTTGCTATTTCAGTAGCTTTTTCTATAACAGATCTACACCATGGACAATTTGGAAAACCAAAATAAACTATGAATGTATCTCCTTTTTCTATTTTCTTTAATATATCTTCAGCTGAAGAATATACAAAAGGATTATCATTAGGAATGCTTACAGATCTAATTGCTTGTCCTGTAGAACTAACTTCTCCATTTAAAGCTTCATATTCATTTTTGAATTTAGATGCATCTTCTGAATTAAATCTAGAAGTACCTCCTGTATGTATTACAGTGAATATTAATGCAATAACTAATACTACAGCACATACAACTCCACCTGCTGCAAATATGTTCTTTTGTTTATTACTCATTCGCAATTCCTCCATTTACACCATTATTATATATTAAAACTTATAAAAATCAAATAAAAAACTAGTTGATTTTACTCAACTAGTTTTATTTTACAAACCTAATAATTTTTTTACTTCTTCAACAGTATCATCTAATTTCTTAGTACTATAATCTGTTATCTTTTCAATTAATTGTTTTATTTCTTTCTTCTTTGTCTTTTTAGAACAATACTTTTCTATTTCTTCATCATTGTCATCTAAGATATCAAATATATAAGTATCTGTATAATCTAAACTATCCATTTGTATTCATCTCCCTTTTTATATCATTTTAATATCTGCATGTAGTTCTTCTTGTTCTTGATTCATTTGAGCAACATTTTGTTGATATTCTGCATAACAAGTTTTTAATGTATTATCTAATTTAATATATTCTTGAACTTGTGCATTTTTTCTTAATTCATCCATTCTTGCTAATATTGCATTCATATCTCCCATATTTATTTCATCTTCTACTTCTTCAGGAACTGTATTAGCAGTTGGAACTTCTTCATCAAAATCAGGTTTTAAATCAGGTCCAATTATATCCATAAGAGCTTGTCTTTCTTCAGGGGTTAACTCTATTGAACTAGATTGAACTTGTTTATTTACTTGATTATTATTACTTAATAAATTATTTATTTCATCTTCACTTATATATTGTTCAGTTACACCTTGTTGATCCCATGCATCAAGCATAATATCAGGTTTTAATTCTGTTTTTTGTTCTTCTGATGCCATTGATTTAGATGGATTTTCTTGAGGTGTTGCATTATCCATTCGTATTTGAGAAATATTATTAATCATTGAATCTGTAATATCTTTTGCTTGAGGGAATCTATCTTGAATTTGTCTATTAATAACTTCCATCATTCGAGTATTATTAACTTTAGTATCTCCATCATACATATTTAATTCATGATTTTCAAATTTATAAGTTATATGATGACCATCATAATTGAATTCATATTTATCAAATCCAGGGATATATTTATCCATTGTATTTTTCATTTGTTCTAAGAATTTCTTTTCAAAAACTTCTATAGCTTCCTTAAATGAATTAACAACTGTACCTTTAGCATTAGCTAATTCACTTTTAATAATATCTAATGAATCTATTAAAGTTCTTTTTGAACCACCACATATGTAGTCAATATCTTCGTATATTTGAGAATTATTAAAGAATTCAAATTTTTGATTTAATACTCTTTTTAATTTTTCAACATAATCATCAATAATTCTATCTATAATAGTATCAATATTTAATATATCTTTATCTTCAATTGAATCTTCATATTGACCTAATAATCTATATAAATGTTCTTCGTTTTCAACATTAGATAAATGATTACAAGTACCATTTGTGTTTTCAACAATAGTTTTAATATCTTTATTAATTTTTGTTTCTAATTCATCTTTGAATGAATCAATAACTCCTGTAATTAGAGGTTCCATGAAAGAAGCTCTAGCACCTAAAGTTTCAGATACAATATCTTGTAACTTTTCAGTAACTAAACCTCTGAATTTAACAGTTAAATCATCATATGTTCTATTAAGAAATGATTCGTTGTTTATACATGTAGTTTGAAAGAAATCTTTTGGATTTAATTCTCCCATAATAATCACCTATTATAATTATATATCAACATGTAACTTTACACGTCTAATTTCGGTAAAATATTTGTATAATTGACATATAAAAAGGATAACTATTTGTTATCCTTTTTATTTCTATTAAATATATTTGTTACAGTTTTAACTGGATGAATATGTGGGAATGCTTTTATTATTCTCTTATATATCCATTCATATTTATCTACCTTATAATCTTCAGTACTATCTTTTTTAACTTCTGTTATATGTTTCTTTAATTTAAATCCAGCTATATAACCTATTATATTATCGATTATATATAGAATTATAAATGTAATAGCTAATACTATTACTAAATTATCACTTAATAAATTAACAATACTTTCAAAGAAAGGATGCATTCCATATTTAAAGAATACACCTAACAATCCAAATGGAACCATTGTTCCTAAACAAATACGTCCATTTATATTAAACTTTCTATGCGAATAATCCCACCATCTAGCATGAAATAATTTTTCCATAATAAAAGATGCTGCATATTCTAATATAGAACATATCAATACACTTTTTAAGAATACTAAGAAGACATTATTAGTATTATATATAAAGAATATAAACAATACTCCTGCTCTTCCATATATAGGGCAAATTGGTCCAATTAAGAATCCACGATTAATTAATTTACCAGTTTCTATATATTTAGCGACTACTTCTATTATCCATCCTATAAAAGCATATATTACAAAATAAATTACATATCTTGAAAATATAGCCATATTAGTTTCTAACACTTTCTAATAATTCATCATAACCTAAACCAGCTTCTAAACTATCTACTTTAAATATAGATACTTTATCTTCTTCAAATGGTTCTATTACATATGTTTTTCTCAATTGAATTTTAACTAATTTAAATATATCTTCTATAGAATCAAACTCTCTTCTATTATTATCTAATATCCAATTGTTTTCTAAACTATAATATTTACTATCTACATTAGCAATACATATAGCATGAGTTGCTATATGTTTATCTTCATATATAAAGAAATATATATGACTATCTATATTTAAATCATCTAATAACTTTTTAGCTACACATGCATTTTCAAAGTTAGTACCAACATTATTTTCTAATGTTTCATCTATAGACATTAATCTATAATTAGATAAAAAGAAATCTTGTTTACTATATTTATGTAATACTTTATCTTTACCTATCCAACCATATTTAATTTGATCTAATCTTTCTAAAACACTTTCTATTCCTTTATTCATAATATCACCTATATGTTAATTTTTTTATTATATTACCATCTACATCTTTAACAATTAATTCATCATCAGTTATTAAACCATATGAATTAACTGAATTACCTCTTGGATGCGCTAATGATCCAGGATTAAAATAAATTGGTTTACTATCTTCAATAGCACTTACATGTGTATGTCCTTGAACATATACATCACATGGGAATGTATTCATATCTATTAAATGTCCATGTGTAAATATAAATACTTTTCCATTTATAACTTCTTGATAAAAGTTTAACATTTCATGTTTCATGCATGATTCAAAATCCATATTACCTTTTATAAGAACAATCTTATTTTTAAACTTATCAATAAATTCATTTATTTCTTTATTATCATTTACAGTAGATAATATATCTCCTAATAATATTATTTTACTAGGTTCTTCTACTTCAACTATATGATATAAATAATTAATAAATGCTATATCTCCATGTATATCTGATACAACCAAGTATTTCATATTTACCTCTTTAAATCATCATAGTAATCAACAAAGTCATGTTCATTACCATGTATATCTCTATAACCTAATATACAACTCATATTAATGTTACCCATAGCATTAAAGATATTATTATCTATATTTTTATTTTCTTTTCTAAATTCATTTATTAACTTTTTCATTTGTTTTCTCTTAGAAGCATCTTCATGAGTAGTAACTCTTTCAGTAAACTTACAAGCACAGTTTAAGAATGTAAGTTCATTATATTTAACCCAAGAAATAATATCATGTTCTTTAACTAAGAATAATGGTCTTATTAATTCAATACCTTCAAAGTTATCTGAATGTATTTTAGGTACCATTGTTTTTATCTCAGATCCATAGAATAAACTTAATAAAGTTGTTTCAATAACATCATCAAAGTGATGTCCTAAAGCTATTTTATTACATCCAAGTTCTTGAGCTTTACTATATAAGAATCCTCTTCTCATTCTTGCACACATATAACATGGGCTTTGTCCATTTAACTTTTCTGCAACTTGAAATACATCTGATTCAAATATTTCAATAGGTATACCTAAAAGTTTAGCATTGGATTCTATAAGTTCCCTATTCTTTTTATTATAACCAGGATCCATACAAACATATTTAGCTTCAAATTTAAACTTACCATGTTTAATTAATTCTTGAATACATTTAGCTAAAAGAAATGAGTCTTTTCCTCCTGATATGCAAACCATGACTTTATCACCTTCAGCTATTTGTTCATAGTTAGCTACACCTTTAACAAATCTAGACCATATTTCTTTTCTAAATTTAGTTATAATACTTCTTTCTACTTCTTGATATTTTTCCATGAGTAAAACTCCTTCTTTAATAGATTATACCATAAAAAAGGAAGATTTTAATCTTCCTTTTCATCTGATATAACATTACAAATAAGATTTGTAATTTCAGTTGGATTATCAATTGGTAATCCTTCAATTAATCTAGCTTGAGCATATAAAATCTTTGTATAATCTTTTAATGCTTCTTTATCAGTTTCATATAAGTGTTTTAACTTATCTGCTATCTTATGATTTTCATTTATTTCTAATACTTTAGCAGCATCAATATGGTTATCAGTTGGCATAGCATTTATAACTTTTTCCATTTCAATAGTTATTTCACCTTCACTTGATAAACATACTGGATGATTCTTTAATTTATTAGTAAATCTAACTGTAGATACATCTGATATTGCTTCTTTCATAACTTTAAACATATCTTTAGATTCTTCATTCTTCTTTTCTAGTTCTTTAGTTTCTTCTTCAGTAGATAAATCAGTTGAAGCTTTATCTATATTCTTAATATCTACATCATCATATTTTTGTAATGTACTCATTACAAATTCATCCATGTAGTTAGTACAATATAGAACTTCATAATCTTTATCTTTGAATTGTTCTACAATTGGAAGAACATCAATCTTTTCATTTGTTTCTCCACATACATAGTAAATAGCTTTTTGATCTTCTTTCATTCTTTCTTTATATTCTTTTAATGTATATTGTTTCATATCTTTAGAAGAAGTAAATATTAGTAAGTCTTTTAACTTATCTTTATTTATACCAAATTCATTATAAATACCAAATTTAATTTGCATTCCAAAGTTCTTGAAGAATTCTTCATATTTAGATCTATCATTTTCAATCATATCTAATAATTCTTTATGAATCTTTGTTTCTATATTTTTAGCAATTATTCCTAATGTTTTATCTTGTTGTAACATTTCTCTTGAAATGTTTAAAGATAAATCTGGAGAATCAACTACACCTTTAACAAATGAATAATAATCAGGTAATAATTTATCACATTTATCCATGATTAATACTCCGTTTGAATATAGTTGTAATCCTTTTTCATAGTTCTTTGTATAGAAGTCAAATGGTGCATTTGTAGGAATAAATAATAATGAATTAAATGATACAAGTCCTTCAGCTGAAGTATGAATTACTCTAGCAGGATCTGTATAATCATTAAATTTATCTTTATAGAATGTATTATAATCTTCTTCTTTAATACTATTCTTACTACGTTTCCATAAAGGTACCATATCATTTAGTGAATCTTTACTTCCATTTAATTTAATTGGATAAGTAATATAGTTAGAATATTTCTTTACTAATGATTCTATAAAATGATCATGTAATAATTCATCATATATTTCTTCTTCCTTATCTTCTTTAATAGTTAATTCAATCTTAGTACCATTTGTATCTAATTCACCTTTTTCAATTGTATAACCATCTATTCCAGATGATTCCCATACATAAGCTTCATCTGAGCCAAATGCTCTAGATGTAACTTTAATATTAGATGCAACCATGAATGCTGAATAGAAACCAACACCAAATTGTCCAATTATATCTATATTCTTTTTATGTTCATTTTCAGTCTTAAATTCTAATGAACCTGATTTAGCAATTGTACCTAAATTATTTTCAAGTTCATCTTTAGTCATACCTATACCATTATCAGTAATAGTAAGTATTCTATTATCTTTATCTATAGATAAATTAATTTCAAAATCCTTCTTTTTAACTGATATAGAATCATCAGTTAATGATTTGTAATATAACTTATCAATAGCATCAGATGCATTTGAAATAAGTTCTCTTAAAAATATTTCTTTATTTGTATAAATTGAATTAATCATTAAATCCATTAGTTTTTTAGATTCTGTCTTAAATTGTTTTTTAGCCATTTAAATTACCTCTTTTCAAATTTATTCAACTTACATAAATTGTTATATCACTTATAATTAGCACTGTCAATACATAAGTGCTAATTATAATACAAAATAATATCAACTACATTTATAGTTGATTAATAATAAATATATGTTATACTTTGCCGGGACACTTAATATGTCAGGTGATGCCAAATTTCAAAATTTGAAAGGAGGCGATATCATGAGCAAGAAAGATATACTTATATCTTTTTTAATCATTATCATCATCCTTTTAATATATTTACTTATTAAAGTAGTTATATAAAAGGAAAATCGCCTAACATACAGTTAGGCGATACAACATTGGCAATCACCTAACGTAACGAATATTAGGTGTCCCTTTTCTAATTAAATAATAACACATTATATAAAAAAAGAAAACTATTTAGTCATCTCATAGTTTTCTTTTAACATTTGTATAAATATTTCTCTAAGTTCAGCATTAGCTTTAGCTAAATCTTTCTTACCTACTTCATATAAAGAGCCAAATCTAACTACTAGATTTTTAGATTTAAACTTATAATCACCTGTAACTACCATTGGTAAAATTGGACTATTAGTTTTTTGAGCCATACTTACTGCTCCAAATTTAAAATCTAGTAATAAAGAATCATAGTAATCATGTTCTTTAATAACATTATTCTTCCATAATTCTTTTAATGCTTCATCAGCATTATAAATATACATATCTAATTCTTGTTTCTTTATCTTTTTCTTATCATATAATCCCAATAAATATCTTATTTGAGATAATTTAGGTTTACCTGCATTTAATTTAGAAGAGAAAGTTTCATAATCAATATCAGTAAAATATTTATCATATATTTCTTTTACTCTTTCTTCTTTTAATGCATTTCTAGTTCCTTCAGGAAATATACCTAATATTTCACCAGACTTTAAAGCTGATAATGCTGATTCAACAGCATGTTCATCTTTCTTACTTCTATCTACAGGAATACATCCTACTCCTCTAAAAAACCATTCTGTTTTTTTGTTATCAAAGTATTCTTTTTTAGCCATATATACTAAAGTTCTATTTGTAGATACAATAGCATGACATTGATCATATAAATGTATATGATCACCTGCTAATATACATGAACCTTCTTTAGGTATATTATCTTTTCCAATTATAATTGGAGTATAATACCATTTAAAAATTGGTCCTAGGATAGCAGCTCCTATTTTATAAATTGTTGGTTTCTTATTCATCGTCATCAGCTCCGTTGTCTTGTTTTAGCATTTGGAAATCAACCTTACCTAATTTAGTCTTAGGTAATTTCTTTCTAAATACAAATTCAGCTGGTACCATATACTTAGCTAAATTTTTCTTACATAAATCTTTAATACTTTGTTTAACAAATGGATTAAATGTTCCGTCTTTTAATACAATAAATGCTTTAGCAACTTCTTGTTTATAAGGATGTGGAATACCTACAACTGTACATTGTAATACATCTGGATGTGATTCAATTACTTCTTCAATATGAGAAGGATAAACATTATAACCAGATGTTATAATCATTCTCTTTTGTCTTCCCTTATAGAATACGAATCCGTCTTCATCCATATAACCTAAATCACCTGTATGTAACCATACATGTCCATCATCATGCATTTGTAATGCATCATTTGTTTCAGATTCCTCATTTAAATAACCAAGCATTAATGCTTTAGTATGAACTACTATTTCACCAGTTTCACCAAATGGTAATTCTTTTCTAGTTCCTGGATCAATTATCTTAATATAATTTCCAGCTAAAGGTATACCAATTGAACCTGATTTATTAATATCATGATGACATAATGATACAGCTGCTAATGCTTCAGATAATCCATATCCTTGAGTAATATGAGCTGGACTATTATGTTCTTTTAAATATTCATTCACTCTATCTTCTAAAGCCTTAGGTAATTGGTCTCCTCCACTTACTACAAACTTTAAGAAAGATAAATCTAAGTTTTTAACATTATTATTTGAAATAAGCGCTTCAAATAAAGTTGGAACACCTAATACTATAGTTGGTTTAGTTTTATTAAATAATACATCAAATTTCTTTGCATCAAATTGAGGTACTAAAGTTGTATAACATCCTAAAGTTAAAGCTGTATGCATACATACAGATAATCCAAATCCATGGAAGTTAGGCATTATAGCTAAACATGAATCTCCTGGTTTTAAATGTAGATCAATATCACCAGTTTGTTTAGCTCCTAAATAAAATGCTCTATTTTGAATAACAACATTTTTAGGTTTACCAGATGTACCACCTGAGTGAATAATAACAGCAGGTTGATTCTTACCCATCTTTCTATATTTAATATTTGGAACTTTCTTAGATAATGATTTAAATTTATTCCAATTCATCATATAAGTTCCTTTTTTAGGATATTTATATTTACCAATATTCATTAATCTATAAGCTATTCCCATGAATAAATTCATAGAATCAGCAGCATTAACAAATATAATATGTTTTAAATTTGTTTCATCTACAATAGGTTCTAATTTATTGTAGAATTGATTACACATAACAAGTATCTTACTTCTTGTTGAATTAACTGCTTCTTTTAATTCACCTTCAGCAGATAAAGGATGTGTCATATTTGCTACTGCTCCTAATTTATTTAAAGCATATAAACAATATAATGCTTCAGGAAAATTAGGTAAGCAAATAGTAACTATATCACCTTTTTTAACTCCTAATGCTTTAAATGATTTAGCTATAGTATTAACTTTAGTTAATAATTGATGATATGTTATTTTAACTCCTAAATATTCAATTGCTTTTAATTTAGAATATTTATGTTCACTTAAAACAATATGATCATACATAGAAATATCAGGTATATGAATATCTAATTCTTCTTTTGTATAGTATTTTTCCCATACACCATGTAATTTCTTTTTCTTTCTAAAAATATTAAAGATAGATGAATCAAAAAATCCCATACTATCCCTCCTTTTTACTCACTATAAAATCCCTAAGTTTTCTAGTTTCTTCAACAATAAACTTAGACTCAACTTTACGAGGTTTATAAAATTCTATTTCTAAATTTCTAGACCACAGTCTATATTTTCCTTTAATTACAAATGGTACTATTTTACTATTTGTATCATATGCCATTCTACAAGCACCTTTTTTAAATGGAAGTATTACACCAGTTTTCTCAGTGGTTCCTTCTGGAAATATACCTATTACTTCATCCATTTCTAAATACTTTTTAGCAGTACCAAATGCATCTAAACTATGAGTTTGTCTATCAACTGCAATCAAACCCAAGTTATTAAATATAAAACCAAATGGTCCTTTAAATAATTCTTGTTTAGCTAAAAAATGTACTTCTCTTTTAGTTGCACATATTAACAATAAACAATCTAAATTATTAGTATGAGTACCTGCTAATACTATTCTTCCATCTTTAGGTATGTTTTCTAATCCCTTAAATTTAGGAGTCAGAAAACATTTAGTAAAAAATACTATTAAAGGTCTAATTATTATGTATAAAATTGATTTCTTCTTCATGATCATAACCCTCTAGAATAAATTATAATATATTCTTTTATTATTTAACAAGTAGTATCTCCAAGATTTAAAGGTATTTCAAATGTAGTTGAAACATTATCATCTGTATAAGCTTTAATAACTAGCTTTAACTTAATGCCTTTCATAATACTACATGTATTAGAAGATGTATTAAACTTTAATTCATTTAAATAATTATTTAATGTGATATTACTTAAAGTATCACCTTCAGCCATTTTCATTTCTTTTCCATCTGTATGAATACTATATAGAATAGATTCTATTTTTTTATAAACATTATTATCTTCTTTACCGCAGTAATTTATATCACTTATATATATATGAGTTTTATTAGCATCATATGAAACAGTTCCATTTATAGTAAAATCTTTACAAGAAGATCCTAATTCTCTTGTTTCAAATGTTTTATGATTTATATGTATATTAATACCAATAGCAGTTCCAACTATTACTACAATTACTATTAACATTATATATATAAAATTATTATTCTTTTTACTTACTTTGACAGGTGTATCTAATAATTCATTAATATCTATATTATATTTATTACATATTAATTGAAGAGTACCAATATCAGGAATACTCTTTCCATTTTCCCATTTAGATACAGCTTGATATGTAACATTTAATTCATTAGCAAAAGCTTCTTGAGTTAAACCATTATCTTTTCTTATCTTTTTAATTGTACTTGAAATCTTATCTTGATTCATAATACCCACCTAAAAAAATTATAACATTTAAAGCAAAAAAAAAGAAGATTTATATCTTCTTATTTAAGTATTTCAATGTTACCAACAACTGGTAATTTATCCATTTTTCCTTGAGCAGCCCAAATTAATCCAACTAAACCTAAAATATAGATTGCTGTATTAACTAAACCTAAAATACTTCCTACAAATGGAATACCAAGTTGACTAATTAACACTCTTAAAACTGAAACAGCAATACTTGCAATTATTTCAATAATTGAAAGATTTGCAGCTTGTTTAACATGGAATTGTCCAAATGGAGTTTTAGCAGCTTTAGCAAAATGTAAAATTAAGCCAATGATACTTAAGTATGAAACAATAGCAACTATTTTTTCAGTATTAGTATCTACTCCTCCTACATTTGGTTGTCCATTATATTGTTGTCCAGGTTGTTGTGTTGGAGCAACTTGTTGTTGTGGTTGTTGATTAACATTTTGAGCTACAGCAGCACCACATGTTGGACAAAATGCTGTACCTTCTGGAATTTGTCCACCACAGTTAGAACAAAACTTCATATCTCTATCACCTTTCCTAAAATAAGTATAACATAAGAAAAAGTGAAAGAAACAAAATTTTCTTTCACTTTACTATTAATTTTTAATAAAATTTTTAATTTTAGGAAATTCTAATTCATCTTTCATCTTATAATTGATTGTTCTTTTTAAATTTTGAATTTCTTTAATTGATACATAGTAATTTAAACCACTATATAATGTAGTTAAAATACATAATTGGAATGTTAATAATCCAAGTAAGAATAATGGATAACTTCCAATAAAGAATGTTAATAAATTAAATGCTCCTGCTAAACATATAAAGAATACATTTAGTAAGAATATTGTAAATCTTTGTCCAAATTCATTAGCATAGTTATCTATTCTATTTTGTATTTCAACTTTATTCTTAACTATAATTCTATTTAACTTTCTAGTATTAGTAGCATTATTTCTAATATATCTATAATTACCTATATTAGATAGCACTTTTAGCTTATCATCTTCTACCTTATAATCAATAACATACTTAGTAAATCTATGTTTAAGATAGTCATCTCTTTTAGTTTCTAAGTCCTTAATTGTTACCAATTTCTTCTTTTGCCAAAACCTCATAATAATCCCCCCCTAGAAATTGAAGTTTATACTATACTAAAAATACTGTTTTGTCAAATTTTGAAAGACTATTTTTTACACGCATGTTATAATGTTTAAGTAAGGTAGATGACAACGATGAATAAAGCGTTAATTAGTAAAAAAGTATTCCTAGCAAGATGTGTAATGTTTGAAGACAATTTTGAAGGTTCATTAGTAAGAAAAAAGTTAGATATAAACGATGAATTTAGAATGGTCTTCTGCTATAGAGGAATAGTTATAGACTTTGAAACAGCAGAAGAATTACCACTTCTTCCCCATAATATTATTTATCCAAATACACATATAGATACTAATACATATTATTTAACTTCTTTATCAGAATGTACTCAATTAACTGATAAAGAAATAAAATATATACCAAGTCTACTTAGAAGATATCAAGAAAAACATAATATAGAACAAAAAAGAAAAATAATACAATTTCCTACAGATAGAATTAAAAGATAAAGATTACATAGTAATCTTTTTTTATGCAATAAAAAAAGGAGAATTACTCTCCTTCATTTACTAACTTATCTAATACAGCATTGATCATTTTTCTAACTGAATCATCTGAATACTTCTTAGCAAGTTCAACTGCTTCATTTATAGAAACTAAATCAGGTGTATCCATATATTTAATTTCATAGATACCCATTCTTAATATTGCTCTACCCATAGAATCTAATCTATCAATTGTCCAATTATCTAAATGACTATTAGCAATTTCATCTATTTCATCTATAGCAGTAGTAATACCATATACCATATCTTTAACAAATTCATTTTCTATTTCAACGTTTTCTTTAATAACTGCATCAACGTCATATTCAATTTTGTTCTTTTTATATAATTCTATTTGATATAAAATAGTCATTACTTTTTCACGTAATTCACTTCTAGTAGCCATAATATCCCTCTTTCTCTTGTTATTTTAACATATTTATAATATTTGTAAACAATTATTTTACTTCTATTACTTTAGTTTTAAATACCTTGTCTAATATAGTCTCATTATTTTTACTTTTAAAGAATGAAACTAATAGAATAATTTCTAAAATAATACCTAATAAACTAATAATAGCATTATAGTAAAAGAATATATTTGCATCATTTATTAATAGTATTCCAACTATATTTAATATACTAATTAATACTATTCCATCAAATATAAAGAATTCACCAATGAATAATGATTTAAATAATAATCTAAAGAAACTAACATTCTTTTTATCATCCGAATTAACAACTTTAAGTTTATATAACTTCTTACCTAAAGTCTTACCACCTGTACTATATTGAAATACAACAAAATATAATAAAGATAATACTATAAACCAAACATAATAGAATATATTAGTTTTAGATGTTTTATATAAAGCATCACTTACTTTATCTTTAAATTTAATAACACCATCAGGTGTACTATATTCTTGAGGATTTATATTACTTATTAATTCAGTATATTCCTTACTACTATTTTTATAATCATTATAATAAGGATTACTTATAGTATTACCAAATAATAATGATGTTAATAATGATATTAATACTAAATCTAAGAATATTGCACTGAATCTTCTATATTTTAATGATTTAAAAAACATATATACTTCACCTAGTCTAATTATAGCACAAAAAAATAGAAGTAAATACTTCTATATTTTCCCCCCTCTTTTTCTTTAGCATAATCCCTTATTATTCTAAAAAATTATATCAATTGTTAATATAGTTAGAATTGAATTACACAAAGATTCAAAGAATAGTGTATAGTGCACAAAGAGTGCATTCCTTGAATAAATTTATATGGTTTGTTTTTGTAGTTAAGAAATTATTATTGGTCTATTTTTTAGTTTTCATAATCAACAAGCTACATCAACAATTGATACCTCAGTATCCCTTTTTATTCTTTAACCCCTTATTCACATGAAATGATTAAAATCTGTAGTTTTATTAATCTTCTTCTCAAGTGATAGTTAATATTATAGATACTATTTATTATTTGTAAAATACCAATTTTCTATGTTGAATTATAACAAAAAATTAATGGTATAACGTTTTGTTATACCATTATATAATTATTTGTTAACTAATATATATTCATCAATAAATTTCTTAGGAGCAATCATTAAATACTTATCTATATATATAAGGTTAATAGTTAATTCAGGTAATTCTTCTTCAATAGGAAGTATTTCTAATTCGCCTTTTTTAACACTTGATTCTATATATTTATCTAAGATATATCCTACTCCACATCCTTCTTGAACTAATTCCTTAATCATTTCAGATGTTTCTATTGATAATACATTTTTAAACTTAACATTATGATCTTGTAATATTTCATTTAATTTGTTTCTATGACTACTTCTTTCATTAGGAAGTATTAATGATTCTTTTTCTAAATCTTTTAAGTTCTTAGCTTCTACTCCTAATCCCTTCTTTTGAAAGAATACATGTCTACAATTGAATAATGGTTCAATATGTAATTCTTTTTCAGAATAAGGAACTGGACTAGGATCTATCATGAAATCTATTTCATGATTTTCTAGTAATTTAATTAATTTATCAGTAGTTCTAGAAATAATTGATACTTCTATATTTGGATAAGCTTTATGGAAAGCATTAAGCTTGTCTAATAAATAACATGAAGCAATATGAGTTGGAACACCAATTGCTAATTTACCAGTTGTTAAGTTAGCTGATTCACTCATACATCTTTGACCAACTAATAAACTATTACATGCTTCTTCTACATATCCAAATAATTCTTTACCTTTTTCTGTTAAAACCATACCATTTAATGTTCTATGGAATAATTCAACATTAAGTTCAGATTCTAGATTTTTAATTGATCTAGAAATAGCTGGTTGGGAAATCATTAAATTCTTAGAAGCAGCAGATACAGATCCATATTTAGCTACATCATAGAATATTTTATATAGGTTTAAGTTAATTGATTCATTATACATGTGGACCACCTGCTTTCTTCTTAGCGTAGTGGCCATCAATTGCCTCTTGTAATTCTTCTGAAGATACTTTAGTAATATCTTCTATTAATATTTTATCTTCATAATTTTCTGATTCTTTTAATGCACCTTTAGGAGATACAACACAATCTTTATCTAAGAACTTAATATCTTTAAATGTTACATCAAAGAATTCTTGTCTACATGATTGTTGTTGTCTAAGAGCATCAAATTGTTCATCAGTTATAGATAATGTACATCTTCTTTGTTTAGCATATCCTCTAATTGGATAATATTGGAAGAATTTAATTCTACTAACTCCTGCTAATGATAACTCATCTCTCATTGCAGATAACATATATTCTTGTTCACCATAGTTAGCTCTTGTAACTACTGAATTAATTTGAACAATATGTCCTGGTCTCTTAGCTTGAATTAAATTACACAAATATAAGATATGATCATAGTTATCTGCTCCTCTTCCAGATTCCTTATTAACATAAGGTGATGGAGAATCACATGAGAATGTTATTCTTTTAAATAAATCACATATTAATTCAATATTATCTTCATTAACATAATCACCATTTGTAACTATAAAAGTTTCTATTCCTAATCTATTAGATTCCATAGCAAGTTCATAAATACCTTCATATGAAAGTGGTTCACCACCAGAGAAAGTAATTCTATTTACTCCTGCTTCTTTCAATTTGTGTAAAATAATCATGTTATCTTCTAAAGTTCTATCACTTTCAAATAATTCACGAAAACAGTAAACACACTTCTTATTACATTTTGTTGTAACATTCCAACATACATATTTTAGATTTTCTCTATTCATGTATTTCCCTACTTTCTATCCTTAATACAGGCGAATTTCCCTTTTTTCTTTTCTTGGTTTGTTATAATATAACAAAAAGTAATAAAATGCAAGTTATTATTAACCTATAGTTATACCCATAAATAATAGTTAAAACTCTATATACATGACTAAAACTTAAGAAAATACAATAAATATTAGAAAAAGTGCATAAATTGTTTGCAAATTATATTTAAATTTGGTACAATTTTATATGTATTTAAGGAAGGAGCGAATATTAATGGCTAATATTAAAAGCGCTAAGAAATCTATTAAAACAGATGCAGTTAGAGAATCAGCTAACAGAGCTATCAGATCTAAAGTAAAAAACGATATGAAAAAAATCGAAGCTGCTGTATCTAAAAAAGATTCTGAACTTGCTAACTCTGAATTAAAAGGTTTTATATCAGATATTGATAAAGCTTGTTCTAAAGGTATAATTAAGAAAAATACTTGTGCTAGACAAAAATCAAGATTAAATAAAAAAGTTAAAGAAATGAATAAATAATCATTTCTTTTTTTTATGTCTATTTCATGGTATATTATTTATATGGTGATTATACATGAAGAAAAGAATACTAACTATAATAATATGTCTAGTATTAACTGGAACTACAATATTTTATTTAGATAAAATAACAACTAAGTTAGCAAGTTTCTTTAATAGTACTCCTAAAGTATCTATTGAAGAAAAAAATCAATATGCTAAAGAAAAAGATTATGCTTATTTACAAACTACTGATAAGTTTGTTCCTTATAACTATCAAGAATTATTAAATGTTTTATATACTATATTAGATTCAGGATATGATACTTTCACATTCTATTGTCCAAATGAATATCAAGAATGTTTAAATGATATAAAACAAATTAGTAATACAACAAATAATGAAGTATTAACTACTATAGGTAACTATGTTTCTCCATATAACAACTTCTCTACTATAAGAATTGAATATGATACAGCTGGAGAAGTAACAGTTTATATAACACATTTATATTCAGAAGAAGAAATTAATAAAATATCAAATGAAATTAATAGAGTTTGGACTTCCCTAGTTTCTGAAGGAATGACTAATAAAGAAATAATATATGCATTCCATGATTATATTATTAATCATACAAAGTATGATGAAAAATATGAAGAAGAATTAAAAAATCTAGGAAAGACAACATATCATTCTGATAAAGCAATTGGTCCTTTATTTGAAGGTCATGCAATATGTTCAGGTTATACTGATACAATGTCTATTGTATTAGATAGATTAGGTATTACAAATTATAAAGTTGCATCAAATACACATGTATGGAATGCTGTTTATTTAGATGGAAGTTGGTTACATTTAGATTTAACTTGGGACGATCCAGTTTCAGAAGATAGATCTAAAGATAATTTATTACATAAGTTCTTCTTAGTAGATACTGAATCACTTGAATCATTTGATATCAAAGAACACACATTTGATAAATCAATATATCAAGAACTAAAATAAAAAGAAGGTATTAAACCTTCTTTTTTATTTTCTTCTACCTACTTCAGTTTCAATTAATTTTTCCATGGCTACTTTATTTAATGAACCAAAGAAAGCGTCTTTCTTTTGAGTAAATAAATCTTTATCAGTAGTAAATACTATCTTACCACTATTATATGCATATAATTGAGTATTAGCAGCAGTAGCAGCTTTAGCTAATACACCAAGTGTATCAACAAATTCATCTCTAGTAGCAATATCATCTATTCCTGATAAATAAGTTACTTTATTAAGTTTAACAAAATGATATTTACTTTGATCAATATTCATTCTACTAACTACTCTAGTAACACTTCCAATTGTATTTCTACTTATATTTTCATTAATAGTAAATAAACCATTTTTTTCTCCACATAGTAAATTAATATCTACATGTCCATCTTCTTTAGGTTTAACTATTGCATAAATACCTTTTCTCATAACAATCCCCTTTTCAATGATTTTGTATTATACAATAAAAGAGTAATTATTGCAAATTACTCTATCTTAAACTTTGAAGTATCATTATAGACATTATCTAAGTCTTCTTTTAATGTTGTTTTTCTAGTTAATGAATTATTATTATTAACTGCCATCATAAATGCTCTAGGATCACCAACAAGTACTAAACTCTTCTTAGCTCTAGATACACCTGTATATATAAGTTTGTTATATAACATTCTTATATATTCCATTGTTAAAGGCATTATTACATGATCAAATTCAGAACCTTGAGATTTATGAATAGTCATAGCATAAGCATGTCTAATACTAGATATATCTTCTCTTTTAAAAGATACTCTATTACCATAGAAATCTATAACCATAAAATCTTCTTTACTCTTAACATCTATCTTTTTAATATATCCAATATCACCATTAAATATATTATTTTCAACATTATTAACTAAATTTAATACTTTATCATTTTCTCTAAATACAACTGATCCTATAGTAACTTCCTTTTTACTACTCTTCTCAGGATTAAATATTTTTTGTAATATTATATTTAAATTATCTATACCATTTTCTCCTTTATACATAGGAGCAAGTATTTGAATTTCTTTTTCACTTAATCCTTTTTTTACTGATCTAGAAACTATTTCTTTAATCATGTCTCTAATTTCTAATTTAGTACAAGGTAAGAAATTATAATCATCTTTCTTTAAACTAATATCTGATTCAATATCTTGTTTCTTTATTTCAGATGCAAGTATAGGAATAAATGAATTATCAGATTGTCTATAAATAGTAGTCAGATTAATATAATTAAAATAATCAGATTCAATTAAATCTTTTAATATATTACCTGGACTAACTGAAGGTAATTGGAATTCATCACCTACTAATATTAATCTAACATGAGAATCTATTCCTTTTAGTAATGATGCAAATAAATTTGTATCTATCATTGATACTTCATCTACTATTACTAAGTCAGGATATACTTTATTATGTTCATTTATTTGAAATTCTTTTGTATCCATTGAATATTTTAAGAATCTATGAATTGTAGATGCAGGATATAAAGTTGCTTCACTCATTCTTTTACTTGCTCTTCCTGTAGGTGCAAGTAATATAACTTTATCTCTCATCTTTTGAACACTTAATTGATATGTTTCTTTATATGTATTTAATATTCCATTTATTATAGTTGTTTTACCAGTTCCAGGTCCTCCTGTTATTAATGTAACAGGATTTTCTAATGCACTTTTGATAGCATTTATTTGTTCATCATCATATTTAATTCCATATTCTTTTTGAATATCATTTATAGTAATAGGAAAATCTGCGACAGGTGGTATATCTCTAGAATTAATTATTTTTAATTCTCTTGCAATATACATTTCATCTTCATATAAATCAATTAAATAATATCTATTATCTTTATGGATTATATCTCCCTCTTCTTCTAGAATAGACATATAATCATCAAATGTATCATATATATTAACATCAAATAGTTTTATTAAAGCTTCATATATTTCTTCTTTAGAAGAATATGTATCACCTGTTTCAAATGTAAGACGTTTCATAGTTTCTATAATACATGCTTTTATTCTCATATCACTTGAATCTTCAAACATCTTAAAATAAATACTATCTAATTTATCAAAGTCTACAAAATCTACAAATGAATATAAATTTAATTCAACTGCTTTTTTAGCATTCTTACCATACATAGCAATTATTTTATTTATTTCTTTAACAGAGAATCCTAATCCAGTTAAATAAATAATAGTTTCATCTAAATCATAATAATTAGTTATAGAATCATATATCTTCTTAGCAGTTGCAGGAGGTATATCACATTTATATAAATTATTTATATCTTCTTTAATTAATTTAATAGCATCTTCACCTAATACATTTACTATTTGTTTAGCTCTTTTTTCTCCACATCCTTTTACAAAGTCAGATGTTAAGAATTCAATTATTGCATCTTCACCCTTAGGTTCAACTCTTTCATATGTATCTACTTTAAATTGATATCCAAATTTTTCATGATAAATATATTCACCATATAGTATATAAGTATCATCTGTATTTAAAGAAGGAAATGATCCTGTAAAAGTTACTGTTCTATTATTAACTATTTCATATATATCTTCAGAAGATTCACGCACACGAAAAAGACCAACCAAATAGCCATTATTACCTTCAAAAATCGATTTTTTGTATTTTCCTTGTATGTAACTCATATAAATATTATAACATATAAAAACCTCCTATAAGGAGGTTATTTTATATATGATGAACAGGATTTTTATTTAAATTATCTCCTGCTACTTTATGTAGTGTTGATAATAATTCCATTCTTGCTAATTTAAGTTTCTTTTTTTCATCAAATTGTTTAATATTATGTTTCTTTTCATATAAAGCAGTTTGATCAGTTTCAAAACTTAATGATACATTAAAAGTAATATGTTCCATATAAAAGCACCAATAATAATTATTTATTATTCTTTAATTCCTTCAATATCATCTCGTCTACTCTTTTTTGAAATTGAGATGATCCAGCAAAACCACCAGAAGTTGGAATTTGAATTCCTCCATTTTTTTGAGTTTCTGCTATTTTCTTTTTTCTTTCTTCTATTTCCATACATATATAATAATATGCCCAGTCAATTTTATTCTTCTCACTAACTATTTGATTATAAACTTGCATTAGTTCATCATCAGAATATTGAGAATAATTTGGTGTATTTCTATTATCCATATGCGCATCCCCTTTAGTAATTAATATTATATATTATTATTATAAGAATGACAAACCATTTATTATAAAAAAAAGACTAGTACTTACTAATCCATTTTTACGTTATCTATATTAAATTCTTTTTTCATCATATCATAGATTACTAATCTATCTTCACGAGTAAAAATATCTTTTTGTCTTTTAAATCTACTATTAGCCCATTTCCAAAAATTATATCCAAAATGTCTATCTTTATATGTTTTACCACATATCTTTAATTCATTCTTATATCTAGGAACAAACCAATAATGTACATGTGGTTTTTCATTATCTCTATAAGCATTATTCATAAGACATGCAAAGTTAAACATATCTGCATTAAATACTTTCTTACATACTCTTTCTAATTCTTTCTCAAGTTTACCTAGTTCAATCCATTCCTCTACTTCCATATCACTGAGACTTTCTTTATGTCCTGACACAATACAAGCACCTGGAAATTCTTGACACCAATCTTGAAAAACAATTTCAAAATACTTTCCTTTATATAACTCCATATCCTTCACCTATTATAATTATAACATAATAAAAGACTAGTCTTTACTAATCTTTTATTATTAATTCACAACTATACATTCATTATCATCTAATGTAATAACATTATTAAATATATCCTTACCATTATTGCTATCTTCTGTATGAATAATAACAGTGGAAGTTGGATTAACTATTTTATTTAATATAATACTTTGTTTTTCATAATTACTCACATCCTAAATTTACTATAACACTTACCTATAAAAAAACTAGGTATTAACCTAGTATTCTTTATCTTTTTATACCATGCTTTTTGTGATATTCTTCTTTTTCTTTATACATCTCATTATCAGCTTGTTTGTATACTTCATATACATTATCATTATCTTTATATGAATATCCAAAAGAACTATTATAGTTGGTTTTACTTAATTCTTTTTTAGCATTTTTAATATATTTATTAACATCTTCTTTTACTTTATAAAAACATAAAGCAACAAATTCATCTCCATCAACTCTATAAATTCATACATTTTTAGGATCTACATGTAATAAAATATCAGATATAGTAACAATTGCTTTATCTCCTTCATCATGTCCTAAAGTATCATTTATAGTTTTTAAATTATTCATATCTATTGATATAACTGATGTAACCTTATTTGCAAATCTTACTATATCATTATAGAAAGAAGCTCGATTAAATGTGGAAGTTAATACATCTACTCTATTATATTCAATATATAAGAATGAATAATATTGTAATCCACATATTAATAATACTGAATCAAATAAATTAACATAGTAATATTTTATATCTAAATAAGAAGCTCCTACACATATAATCATAAATAGTAATAATATAACAGTTCTTAATTTATTTTGAGCACTATATTGTTTTATTACAATAGATAATAACACTAAGAAGTAAAAAGTATTAAGTATATATGAGCTATAAAAATGTGGACCTTTAATCAATTCATTAGTAGCACTAAAACCAAAAGCTATACTATTAAAAAAGCAAGTTGTGTATATAGTTGTATTAATAATACATAATAAACTAATATATTTAATAATTTTTCTATTAGATAATAATGATATAAATAATATGATTACTGCTGGTCTTAACATATAACATAAATAAGATGTTATTAATACCACCATTGTATAATGATCTAATGTCCTATAATAATCTCTTATAACACCAGATATAGTAAGTACTACTATAACTATTAATAATTCTTTTATTCTATCATGTCTTTCAGTCTTAATATTTTTTAATTCATTACTAACTATAATAGTAAAACCGATAAGTAATGATAATAATAAATAATTATTAATTAAAATATCTAACATACAACTCACCTCTTACTCGATTGTATTATAACATACATTATTTTTTAAGTAAAAAACAATCATTTAGATTGTTTTCATTGTCATACTATATGCTTCTCTTATAGCATCAGATATTTCATTATAACTATAATTTATTTCTTCTAAATATTTATCTAATTCTCTTTTTAGTTTAGGATTATTAGCATCCATATCTTCTATAAATGGAATTGTACTTATAAGGTTATATCTTTCTATTCCATTTTGTCTTAATGATTCTCTAGTATTACTTCTTACATGCTCAAGAGTATGTTTATTTTCTTCACTTATTGATGAATATTCTTTATAATCTGTTTTTAAATCATTTAATTTAACTTTTATACTCATATATATCATCACGAATTAGATAATAATTTACCACAAAAATGTTAAGATAAAAAATTATGTAATCAAATAACAATATATTAGGGTATAATAAATATAGAGGATGACTTATATGGATTTAAAAAAACACAATCAGGAACAATTATTAAAATACTATAATGAATTATCGCAAGAAGAAAAAAATAATTTAACCGCTCAAATCAATTCTATTGATTTTGATTTAGTTAATACTATTTATAAAAATTCATATATAGATGAAGAAATAGATATGACTAAAGTATCTAATTTAAAAATAATAAATAAAAAAGATACTAATCCAGATAATATTATTATTGGCGAAAATATTATAAGAAATAACGAATACGCAATAGTTTTAATGGCTGGAGGATTTGGATCAAGATTAGGTTTTAATAAACCTAAAGGATGTTTAAAGATAAATGGTAAAACATTATTTGAAATGTTTATTGATCAAATAAAAGATGCAAATAAAAAATACAATTCAAATATTAGCTTATATATCATGACCAGTAATGCAAATAATAAAGATACAATATCTTTCTTTAATGATAATAATTATTTTGATTATAAAGAATATATTAATATTTTTATACAAGACGATTTTCCTATTCTAAATATAGATGGAAAAATAGTATTAAAGAATAAACATGAAATTCTATTTGGACCAAATGGTAATGGTGATGTATTTAATGCACTTAAAAGATTTAATTTAATAGATGATATGATTAATAAAGGTATTAAATATATATTATTTTCAACAATAGATGACCCACTTCTAGATATAGTAGATACTAAATTTATTGGAACTACAATAAGTAACAAATATGATTTAGCATCTAAAACAATAATGAAAACAGATGAAGATAATAAAGAATGGATATTTTGTAAATATAATAATAAACCATATATGTTACCTTCTAGATGTATTAATAAAGAATTAACTAATACTATGATAGATAATGAATATGTTTATAGAGAAATAAATATTACATATCATTTAATGTCTATTGATAAATTAAAATTATTTTCTAATATAGAATTGCCATATCATCGTGCATACAAAAATAATAAATATTTAGATGAAGATGGCAATCTAATAAATACTGAAGAAAGAAATTCATTTAAATTTGAAAAGTTTATATTTGATGCATTTTATCATGCAGAAGATATGCTTCTATATAGAGTAAATAAAAATGAATTTTGCCCAATTAAAGAAAAAGAAGATATAAATAAAGTAATTAATTTATTACAAAATAAAATGCCCTAAAAGGACATTTTTTATTTATCAAATAATTTCTTCTTTAAAATCAATTGCTTCACCTGAATTAGTTTCAACAGTTGAAACTCAATCTTTTTTATATACGTAATGCTTTATGTTCACCTGTATCATCTAAGAATCTAGTCAATTTTATTTCTTCTTGATATCTTTTTTCAAAGTTTCTACGAACTGTTGGATTATTTTCAAAGTTTATATTTTTATCTTTTTCATCATATATAAGATCTGCATCAAGTATAACTAAATCACCGGCTTGTAAAACACCATCTCCTCTTTTATCATCTAATTCAAGTGTCTCATCTGTAGGTTGTAAATTACCATTCCAATGAATAATATTTTCTTTTCTTAATCTACCTACATTTATTTTTTTTATATCAGTCCAGATTAATCCAAGATTTCTAAGATTCTTATATAATTCATATAATTCTTCTTCAGTAACTTTTATATCAGTATCTACTTTTTCAGTAACTTCTATAAAACAAGACTCACCATTTGAAGATAATTCTTTTCTCATCAAAGGCGATATTATATATGGATTATTAGGAAATCTTTTTGTAACTCTATTACCTATTTTAATAACTTTGTCTCCAATTATTAAAACTCTAGATAATCCTCCACTTCTATATTCTATATCAGATAATTTAACTTGTTCATTTTTCATTACATCAAATAATATTAATTTTATAACTTCTTTAATATTATTATCTCTTATCTTTTTTATATGATCAGCTTCAGAGAAAATAGAATTAATAGTTTGTTCTTGATGAGTATCTATATATTTTTTAACTCGATTACATGCTTCTTTTCTATCTTTAACAAATTTTAATAAATCATATAAATTAAGTGAGTTATGCATTACTAATGGTAAATTATCAAATATAATATCTTTATTATTACCTTTATATACTATAGCATTATATGGAATATTACATTTATTATTTATTAATATATATAATAATCTCTTTTGAGCATCTTCATTTACTCTATTAGCTAAGTCAAAATAAAATATTCTATCTAAATTCATACTAACTAATGTAGTTAATAAATCTTTATCCATGAAATTATTAAATATTTCATTTTCATTTTGAAAGTCAAAACACATATTATAAAAAATAAAACCTAATTCATCTTTATAAGGATACTTTTTTATTCCTTCAATGAATTTTTCTTTAAAGCATGGTTGTTTAATCAACTCATTACTATACAATAATAGAATATTCATATTAGTAGATACCAAAAATGGAAATAATTCATCAAAATGTTTTGCAATTATTTCTATTACTTGTTTTCTACAAAAAGTATTACTTAGTTTTCTAGTTAAATAATTAGTTAAATCATAAAAACTCTCATTATAAAAATTAGCAGAACCATTTTCTATATTTTTAATTCTCTTTTTCTTAGCTTCATTAATAAGCTTAAGAAACTTATACTCAAACATATAAATTCACCTAAAAATATTATAACATAAAAAAAGATTAGATAATTCTAATCTTTTTATTACATACTAATTTTTGAAAGTTTTTTCGCTTCCTCATCTTTTTTATAATTGATGAATTTTGCAAGAATATGTCTGACTTGAACCATCTTTTGGAATTGTCTATCAAGTTTTACTTGACCCCTACCATTTATTCTCTTTAAAATTGGAATAAACTTAACACTTGTTGCAAGAATGTCATTATATTCATTAAAACCTACTTCTTCTATTTCACCTTGATAAATAACTAATGGATATTTCTTAGCAAGTCTAAATTCTCTAACAAATGCATTTACATCATTTAAAGCATCCTCTAATAAATCTTGATTATTTTCATCATGATAATAGAATTCAATATTTGTATTTACTTCAGTTAATGTATTTCTTTTTTCGTTATATCTAAATAATAAATACCTTTCATTTGGTGATTCTAGATTTTCTGGCATTCCTTCTTTTTTTGAATCAAAAACTTCATTAAAATCAACTATAAAATCTTGTCTAGCTGAAATAGCACCATTATAAGAACTGTTTTCGACTATTAGATTAGCTATAACATCTATATCATCAATACTATCAATGCTAACATAATTTCCATATATATTAATATTCTTTTCAAAAATATTATAATATGGAATTTTGTAAACATATTTATCTTTTAAATTTTCACTCATAATAAAACCCCTTTTTCTTAGTAAGTTATATTAGCAAATCCCAATATATTAGTCAAATTAAAACCAGTTATAACTGGTTTTATATATATTAAAATTCTATTTCAATAGGTGCTTCAGTGAATGATGAAATAACGGCTTTACCAGATTTAAAATATAAAACTATAGTATTATCGTCATTCTCATTATACATTCCTCTTAAATTAGGATTTTTATCTAACATATCTTTCTTAGCTTCTACTCTATCATCTGGTACTAATTCACCAGATATTCTAATCCATTTACCATCTTTAAATGCACATATTTCTACTTTATTATTTTCTTCAATTTGTTTATATACATCTTTCTTTTTACCTGTTTGAATATATAATTTATCTTCAAATATTTCAGCAGTACCAAATGGTCTAACTCTTGGTTGATCATCTTCAACTGTTGCTAAATAATATACTCCACATTCTTTTAAAAATTCTTGTACTTCTTTCATAGTATCACCTAAATAAATTATAACATAATAAAAGACTAGTTATTACTAGTCTCATTATAAGTTTTATTTAATTTCTTTTGTTCTTCTCTTTGAACTTCTTCAATTACATATTTAGCATCAGGTAATAAGAATGCTGATAATTCATCTTCTAATAAATCATATGTAATATCACCATCTGGTTCACAGTGTTCTAAAGCAACTAGTTCATCATATAATTGAATATTTTCAACAATCTTTTTACTAGCTTGATTTAATTTAATACTCATTGCACATAAAGAAGCTGCAAATGTAATAACTGGAGCAATTATAACTGGAAATCCTTTATACATAAATGTTCCATTAGTTAATTCTTTTAAACCATATATTGCAACAATATGACCAGCTGCTATAATTACATGCATAATTGCTTTCTTTTCATTGGAAGCTATTTCAGATTCATTAAGATATATCTTTTCATTTAATGAATTTCTTTTCGTTTCAAACCTATTTTTTAATATTTTTAATATATCTTTAGAATTAGATAAATCATTGATGTCTGCCATTATATTCTCCCCTTTAACAACTCGTTATATTATATATAAATAGTAACATATATGCAATAAATTATTAAGTCAATTTGTAAAGTATTACTAAAACTTTCTAATTTTTTATAAATATGTTAGAATAAACAGCAATCTAGGGGTGAGTTTGGATGAGAAATAATATTAAGTATATTGTACTATTTTTATTAATTATTATATGTACTGTAACAAATATAGTATTTGCTACTAAAAAGAATAATAGTAATAACTATTACAATGAAACTAATAAACCAATTTTATATGGTACTAGTAAAATTACTATACCTAAAAATTATGTAAGTACATTTGATATATTAGACTCAAGATTTAGAGTATTTGCAAAAGATTTTGAAGATGGTGATATATCAAATAATATCAAATCAACTAACAATGTTAATCCTACTACTCCAGGTACTTATGAAATTAACTATGAAATAACAGATTCAGATAATAATAAAACTACTTTAAATGTACCAGTTACTATATTAGATGATGAATCATCAAATATTAATATAGAAAGAATAGTTTATACAATTCCATCTGTATGGAATATGGATTTAGCTGGATTTGCTAGATCCAACTATGCTGATAGACAAATATTAGGAATATATTTAAATGAAAATGATTCTATTAAAACAAGAGTATTAAATGGAGATAATATTACAATTCAATACTTTGCAAATGATTCAGAAGTTGAAGGAAGTAATACAACTATTACTAAAGATTGGACTACTATAAAGAATGGTAAGGATCACTCTTCTATTCCATTAATAAATTCTAATGTATTATCAAAAGATAACAATGATTTAAATAAAACATATACAATAGAATTAGAATATTCTAACTCTATAAATAAATTGGATTATTATCATTACAAAGATAATCAAGATACATTTTTTTATAATTGGACTACAAATGATTATTCTATTATAGATTCAGAAAGATTATTGGTAGTAGTACCACTTCATGATAATGATTATATGTTTAATTATTATAAAAATGGATTTAGTTCATTAGATAAATTCTTAGAATATTACAATACTGTTATTAATAAATATGATGAATATATAGGATTAAGTATTAATCCTACTAAAATAACTGATCAAAATGTAAGAACAAAATATTTAGTAAAAGCTAATGCGCATGGTGCAGGAGCTGCTTACTACTCTCAAAATCATGTTGCAGTTAATTCCCCAAATGTAAGATCATTCTTTGAAAGAAACTGGGGAGGATTACATGAGTTAGCTCATGGTTATCAAGGATCTTTTGGTGGTAACAATGATCTATCTCTTGGTGAAGTTTCAAATAATATACTTGGACATTATGTTCAAATAGATAAAACTATATATGAAGATAATGCTGATTGGTTGGGAAAACTAAAAGATATTGAAGATAATGAAAATAAAGATAGATTAAATGGTACTTCATATTTAGAGCTATCTCAAAAAACTAGATTATATTTCTTAATAAACTTATTAGATTATTTTGAAGGACCTACTACATATGCAAAACTATTTAGTTGGTATAGAGAACAACTTAATCTAGGCCGTTCAATGAAAAATCAAGATGCATATGTTGAAGGTATAGCTGATATATATAAAGTAAATATTATTCCATATATGGAATCTTGGGGAGTAACTATTTCAGAAAGTGTTAAAGATGACATTAATAGTAAAAATCTTAAACAATATGGAATATTAAAAGATATAGTTAAAGATAATAAAACATTATCTAAAATAATGTCAGATAACAATATAGAATTAAAATATACTCTTATTGATAATGATTTATTAAAAAACTATAAAACATCTATTACAATTAACATTGATATAGATAATATAGATTATTTATTAAATAAAAAATTAACTATTAAAGATGGTAATAATACTATTATTACTAAAACAATTGATAGTAATAAAATCACTATTGAAAATATACCTATAGGTATCTATTCATTAGTAATGCCTTTTATAGATAATTATTCAAATGATTATATGTCTTTAATGATAACAGATAATAATAAATACACATATAAATATACTAAACTACAAGATATTGATTATAACAATTATTTATTAATTAAATTAAAAGGAATATATGATACAGATGGATATACTTTAACTTTTAAAGATAATTATAAAAAAGCATCTATTAAATTAGGTGGAGCTGACATGGGTACAAGAAATGATGCCTATGTAAAAATATATGATAAAAACAATAATATTATTTCAGAAGAAAAACAAGTAGATAAATATTTTGATTATAAAAAAGCAGAATATGAAATCAATATTGATGAAGGATATATTATTGAAGTATATCATCCAAATAATAACAAAGTTAAAGTAATAAGTACTTTAACTAATGAAGTAGTAAATGAATTATTACCTACTTCATCGACAACAAGATATATAGTAATAGAAAATGGTATTAAATTAGAATCTATGAGTGATGAAGATATAGAAGATATTAATTATAACAATTTAAAGCAATCACTTATAAATATAATTGAAAACTATAAAAAGAAAGTTACTGATGAAGAATTAAATAATAAAACTATTAATCAAAAAGAAAAAACTAATGTAATAAGTGCATATAATAATCTTAAAGATAATGATAAAGAACCATATACTAATTTAATTAATAGAATTAAAAAAGGTGGTTCACCTATTATTGAAGAAAAAACTAATATTAAGAAAGTATATAAGCAAAATGAATCAATTAATTTATATTCACTTATAACAGCATATGATAATGAAGATGGTAATATAGATATAAATGAAACTACTACATCTATTGATACTTCATTAGATATCAAAAAAAATGGTAAGTATGAAATAACATATAAAGTTAAAGATTCTGATAATAATATTAGTTCTTATACTCTTGTTATTACTATTACAGAAGTAACTACTACAACGACAACAACTACGACAACAACTACAACAACTACTTCTACTACATCAACAAGTACTAGTACTTCTACTACATCAACAACTACTACAACAAAGACTACAAGTACTACAACTGTAAAACCTACTACTAGTACAACAATAAAGACTACTAGTACAACTAAACAAGTAGATAAAAAGAATGTAATTGAACAAGTAGTTAAAGCACCTAATACAGGTAAAGAAAAAAATAGAATTATTACACTTATAGCACATATAATGATAATAATTCCTATATCATATATTATTTATTCAATAATAAAAAAGACTAGATAATCTAGTCTTTTTTTATGCCATATTAAACTTTTTATTTTTCTTTATTACTCTTAAAGAAACAATTGATACAACTGGTAGTATAAATAAAACATAAGCATAATCTTCTACTCCAGTTTTAGGATTTTCATTTATTTTATTTTCACATAATACAGTATTAATAATCATCTTTTCAGCAAGTGTTACTTCTTTTTCTTGAACATGTTCAAATAACATTAAGTGGGCCCCATAATCTGGTTCTGCTTGAGCTACTATATTTGCAAAGTGATCAACACCTAAATACTTAGTTCCTCTTACTACTCCATTTATATTATTATGACTTGTTATCATAAATCTACCATTTGAGTTTTCAACAGGAATTAATTCTACTTTATTAGTATAATATGCATCTTCACTTTCAACATATCCATCTGACTTTCCTGAATGTTTATAAATATAATTAATCCAATCACCCATATTATATCCAGTTAAAGTAATATTCTTATTCTTATAATTAGTAAAGAATAAATAATCTTTAAATTGATCATATGGATCACTTTCAGGAACTTTAGTAACAGTCCAAATATTATTAACATCTGGTTCTATTGTTAATGAATAAAATGATTGTTTACCATCAATTATTTGATAATCAGCTTTAGCTTCTGATTCTACTAATTTCATATCCCATGTTAATAATGCATGTTTTGGTAAACCATTATTTTCATAATTCCAGTTATCTGTAAATAATACATATTGATGTCCTTCTTGAATATCTTCTGGTAATACTTGTACCCATTTAGTAATAGTACCTTTTTCATATGTAATATCATCATCTGATATACCTACGTATTCTTCACCTTCTAAATATTTAACTTCATATTTAATTCTATTAAATTGTTTATCTTTATATATTGGTAATTCAGTAAAAGTTCCTTGATAATTATTATCTTTATTAAGAACTATCTTTTTATTTTCAATAGCTTCTCCGTCACCATATAATTGAAATATAACTTCTTTGTTTTCATCGTTACATTTATTACAATTGACTGAAACATTTATATCTTCTAAAAAAGGACCTATTGAATTTGCAAATACTATAGTTGGATAAAAGAATAAAGTTAATAATATTCCTATAATCACTTTTTTCATACAAACTATCTCCTATGTTAATTATAATATACATATATTAAATAATTATCGCTAAAACAGTTTATTTACATTTTGTTGCCAATTGAATGTGTAAATCAAATGTGTTAATATATATATTATAGAGAGGTGTTAAGATGATAATAGCAATGAGCTGTACTAAGAACTGGTTTAAGTATTTAGTCGTGAATATATATTCTCTTTTATATTTTAATAAAACTGTTAAAACAATTTATTTATTTGTTGATGCAAATGATATATCAGAAATTAAATATTTGGATAAAGTACAATCAAAATTTAATGTAGAAATAAAGATAATTAATATAGAAAATATATTAGATAATTATTTATCTCCTACATCACCAAATCGTGATACAGAATATTCTAATTTATGTTTCACTAGATTAATATTAGCTAATTATATTCCAGATAGTAAAGTATTATATTTAGATACAGATACTATAGTCAGAAAAGATATCTCAAGAATATGGGATCTTGATTTAGAAGATAACTATGTTGCTGGTGTAAAAGACTATGGAGTATATGCTTATAATTACTTAGAAAATTTAAATTTATCTGGTAAGTATATTAACTCAGGTGTTATCATTTTTAATCTAGATAAAATAAGAGAAGATAATATAATTGATAAATGGTTTGAAATAGCTAATACTAGAAAACTTAAATATCCTGATCAGGATGCAATAAATATAATATGTACAGATAAAGAAATATATTTACCTAGTATTTATAATTTTATTAACAATGCTACTTTAGATGTAGTTAATAATTCTTTAACAAAGATATATCACTATGCTGGACCTAAAGAATATTGGCTAGCAGATAGATTCAATGCTGAAGAATGGTATGATTCAGAAGAAATATTTTATAATGATATAGTAAAAAACTCAGATAATTAAATCTGAGTTTTCTTTTTATTTCTTATCATACTAATTAAAGTAATTACTGATGTAATAATTGTAATTGAATCAAATATAGCAGATGAATATGCTTTTATTATTAAATCATATATTAACCATGTAATCATAGATATAATAAATACATATTTAAATACAATATTATCTTTAGTATTAATAAATACTGTATAAAATATAAAATTAATTAAAGGTATATAACCTATTATACCTAAATTATTAAAATATATAATTGATATAGATGCTAATATAATAAATATAACCATTAATAATTTATTAAACTTATTTTTATTAACTAATATATTTCTAGTTATAGTAAATATATTACTTATAACACTTGGATATCCACCTAATAATAAATCACATGACATACCAAATAAAGCATGTATAGTATGATATTTAAGTACTTTATTTTTCTCTTTTTTAGCACCTGCATATATCATGATCAAAGCACTTATTAAACCTAATATATTTGCAATTATTAGTTTCATAATATCACCTAAATAATTATAACATAAAAAAAGACTAAATTACTCTAGTCTATTTATTATTCATTATATATGTAAATAATTTTCTTAATTCAGTTTTACCTTGAGCATTTAAATGTATAAATTTTAATTCCATTTGATAACCACTATCAAATGAGAATAAAATAGATGCACTATTTAATTTAAATCTAATAGCTCCACTTGAAATAGAAGAATATGGAATAATATGTATCTTTTTACTTCTATCAAAAGGATTAACATCAAATAAGATCATTCTTTCATTTGTAAATGCACCTTTATCTCTAGATGTCTTATAAGCTTGAATTGCTGTTTCACCTTTTTTAAAATAATCAGTAACATATGAAGGCAAATCTTTTATATCTAATTCTTTATTAAAATTAAAATACTTTGTTAGTTCTTTATACTTAATATATGCCATATTCATCACCTACTTTTAATTTACTATTTATACATAAAAAAATCAAGGATAAACCTTGATTTTATATAAATGATACAAATTTAATATTTCCGTGATCTTCTTCTCTATATTTAGCAACATATGTTTTACCATCAACTTTATAAGTAATGTAAACATATTGATCGAATGTATCACTATTAGTTAATCTTAAATATCCAAAGTCAATAGCGGAAATGCTATATACACCATCTTCATTAGTATCATGTAATGTTACTTCGTGATCTATATAATTTCCTTTTCTATGAACTTCTGAAACATCTAATTTATTATTGAAATTTTTAAATCTCATTACGAAATAAAGTACGCTTGGATTCTTAACTTCAATATTTAAATCAGTAATCATTTTCTTATGTTCTGCTTCAAGTTCTTCTTCTCTTGATGAATATTTAGAAACAGAATAATCAAATCTATCTTTGATATTATTATTTTCAATTAATACTATAGTTGCAGTTCTCTTTGAAGTAGCACTTGATGTTGTAAAATTATCTTTTCTATATTCTACAGAATCTAATTCTCTAGTAGAATTATCATTATAAGTAGCTTCAACTCTAATATTAGTTGATTCATTTAAATAATATTTACTCTTGTGTTCTATTACTTTAATAGTAGCAATTTTTCTTTCAATTACATTATATGTGAATTCATTTGATGTTTTTTTACCATAAGTAACTGTTGCAGTTTGACCATCTTTAACAGTCTTGGTATCACCATTAATAGTATATCCTGAAGTAATAGTTACATCTTTATGTCCATTGTTATCAGAATATTTAACTTCTAAAATAAATGCTTGTCCTTCAACATATGTAGCCTTTTTATTTACTACAGTAACTGAAGTAACTTCAATATTTTCTAATTTTTCTTTTTTTAATTCATTAATAGAATTATTGATAGCATTAATATCATTTCCTTTAACTACATCTTTAGCAGTTTTGATATCTTTTTTTAATTCATTTATAGAAGCTGTTGTTTTACCTTCAGTTGATTTTTCTTCTGCTTCTTTTATTAATTTATTTAATTCATCTTTAGCATTATCTAATGCTTCAGCTTCTTTATCATAATGAAGTTTTCCATCAATATGGAATCCTGCGTTAGTAGCAATACAGAACTTCATAACATAGAATTCATATTCTTTATATTTACCATCTTTCTTTGGTAATGATTTTTCATCTTTTAATAATGCTCTGATATCTCTATCTTCAGTTAACATTACATCATATTTATCATTAGCAATTGCTTTTCTAATATCATCAGTTAAAACTAATTCAACTGTTTTTAAATATGAATAAGAACCAGCATTATAAATTGTTCTATCTTTTGGAATTTCTATTGAATCTGCTAATAAGAATACATCAGCATATGCATGAGTAATTTCATATTCAACGTTTATAGTAACGTCTTTAACTATATTAGTAGATAATTCTTTATTCCATGTAGGATTTCCATATGTTACATTATGATATTTTTGTTCTTTTAATTCATTTGGAATTGTAGCATCTTTCTTATAACCTACTTGTACAGTTTTAGATGATTTCTTTCCTACAAATGTAACATCAAAAGTTTTATTAGCAATTATTTTATCAATTGCATCTTTAGTAGGTTGTACTTTGTTTTTAACATCTTCAACTGAAGTCATTTTTTCGATAGCTTCGATAGCTTTAATCTTTTCATCTTTAACTTCGGAAATATCTCCAGTTTCAACTGTTTTATAATCATTTATTGCTTTTTTAGCTTCTTCAATAGCATCAGCTAATTCAGCAGCAGAATCATAGATAATTCTTGCATCACAATGGAATCTATCTCCTTGTAATTTTAATACATAATATTGTAATTTCTTATATTTATTATTTTCATATACATCTGGTGTATCTTTATCAATTAATACTGAACGTATTTTTTGATCATCATTTTCATATACAAAAATGTGTTCTCCATTAAAGTTAAGAATTGCATTAACAATATTTTTATCAGTAACATCTAATTCAAAATATTTATTAACTTTTCCTTCGTTATATGGATGATAGAAATCTTTAATATTTGTTGAATAATCTTTATCTTCATGAAGAATTGAAATCTTAGTAGTAGCAGATTTAACTTCATAGTTTGCATGTACTTCTAAATCACTTGTTATAGATTTTAATGCTTCAGCATCAATATCCCATCCTTTAAATTCAAGTTTAATTGAACCACCCCATGCATTTATAGATTTATTCATTTTTGGAGCAGTTACTGCTTTCTTATATTCTACCTTTTCAGTAGTTATAACTTTTGTCTTCTTAGAACTATTATAAATTCCATAGAATACTACAGTATATTCTTTATTATCAATAATATCTTTAATATCTTTTTCTGCTTTATCAATGATGTCTTGTAAGTTTTCGATATCATCAGTATTTTCTACTTCTTTTTTAGCTTTATCTTTAATATCTGTTATTTCAGGAAGATTCTTTTCATCTTCTGTATATAAATCATCGATTGCTTTAGTAGCATCTTCTTTAGCTTTAGCAATTTCAGAAGCTTTAATATCATCTAATTTCTTTTTAGCTTCTTCAACTACTTTATCTACTGCATCTTTATCTTCAGATCCATCAATATCTTTATTGATTTCATCTAATAAATTGCTTACATCAGTAGTTAATTCTAATTCTTTAGCATAATCAGCTATTTCTTTCTTAGCTTCTTCTTTATAAGCAGTTAAAATTTCAACAGCTTTAATTTCATCTAATGCTTTTTTAGCTTTTTCAACAATTTTGTCGATAGCTGATTTAGTATTAGCTTCATCAATTTCATCATAGAAGCCTTCTAATAATTCAGATACATCAGTTGTTAATTGTAATTCATCAGCATAATCTGCTATTTCTTTCTTAGCTGCTTTTCTATATGCATCTAAATCTTCTTCAATTAATGAATCAATTGCTTTCTTTCCTTCTTCTAAATTGGAAGTAATATCATTTTTAGTTAAAGAATCATTAATCTTTTTAATATATTCTTCAACTACTTTTTTGTATTCTGAATCATCTTCAAATACAAAGTCTTTTCTGTGATCTTTTAATTCTTGAACAGCAATTAATTTATCCATTGTTAAATCAACAACAGGAATGTTTTCTTCCATTGCTGGTTTTGGATTTTCAGGATTAACTGGTGTTGGTGGATTAATAGGTTCAACATTTTCACCTGTTCCATTAGTTGGTTCTACAGTATTATTTGAAACATTATTTTGAGTATCAGCTTCAGTTTGAACTGGTGGAACAACTTGATTATTAACAGTATTATCTGTTCTTCGAGTATCATTTCTTCTAGTGTTATTTCTTACAGGTTCATTTACTGCTACTAATGGTTCTGTATTTGTAGCATCCTTTTGTCCTGAAGTATCACTAGATGGTGTTTGATTTCCATTTTTGTCATCGCTATTATCATTAAGTGGATTCGCAAAAGCATACATGAATAAACCTAAAATGATAAACGCAACAATCGCAAAAATCTTTTTCTTGTTCATACTTCTCTCTCCTTTTTTTCTAACAAAAAAAAGCACTTATACAATGTATAAATGCAGCTGACTACCATCATTTTCATTTTAGGCTCTAAAGCTTTGCGTCACTACCTTTCAATAGTTTTGCCAATAAACTCACATAATATGCTTTTTTGTTACCCCAATATTATATATGTAAATTTAATAATTTGCAAGAATTTTACTATCTTTTTAGTGGCCAAATTCTGAACCAATAAGTACCTATAATTTGCTTTCTATCTATAAGTCCGTAATTACGACTATCTAATGAATTTGATCTATTATCTCCAAGTACTAAATACTTGTTTTCAGGTATAACATCTACACCTATATCAGATAATTTAAAGTCATCTGTAACAACATCATCTTTTAGATAATCTTCCATGTATTCTAGATCATTTATATATAATTTATTATCTTTAAATTCTATTCTATCTCCAGGTATCCCAATTACTCTTTTAATCATATATTTTTCTGATTGAGAGACTACTACTACTTCTTCTCTTTTTGGTTCTCTAAACTTATTAATAAACTTATTAATAACTAGTACATCTCCCTCATTAAAATTAGGAGTCATTGATGGACCAACTACTTGTTGTAATCCTATTACAAATATAAATAATAGTAATACTGCAACAAATACTACAATGTATTTAAAAGTATCTCTTAAAAACTCTTTCACATCTCTTAAATCCATATCAATCACCTAACTTTAAATAATTATAACATAAAAAAAGAAGGAATATAATTCCTTCTTTTTATTTTATTTAACTTCGTATATAAATACTGCATCACCAGTAGCAAACATCATATTATATTCATTCTTCTTAAAGTTAGATAAACCTGTTAATCCTACTCTTACATACTTAGCATTTTTAGGAATATCATATGAAGCACTTAATATACCATTTTGACTTGAGTTATTCACTGATCCTTCAGGTATATATTTTTTGTTTTCATCATAGAATACTACATGTCTTGGAGATATTGTAGCAGATGCTCTTCTTAAGAATTTAAATTCAAATTTAGATCCTTTAGATACATCTATATAATTAGTTGTTACTTCACCCCAACCAATGTTAATTTTAACTTCACCAGTACCAGTATATAACATACCCCATTCAAAGTCTCTGAAGTCATCTAACATAACTTGATTTCCTGTTAATGGAGTATCTTTTAATGTTCTATCAATTTCAACATTTAAGAATTTATATTCAAGATATAAATCTCCATTTGCAAAGTATCTCTTATAATCATCTACTCTAGTTTTATATTCAGATGAATTAATACCAAACATAACTGTTTTAGCTTCAGGAGGTACTATTATAAACTTAGAATTAAATCCTGGATATCCAATATTAATTGCATAATCTGAAATGAACTTATCATTTTCATCATAGAAGAATACATAATGTAATTTTCTAGGTTCTGCTTCACCTTTACTTGTTAAATCAACTTGTAAGAAGTTAGATCCTTGTTCTACAGGAATCTTATGAGTAAGAATAGTTCCCCATCCATCATATTTTTCTTCTACTGTACCCTTAGATTGATTTAACTTACCACATATCCAATCTTCATATTTATTAATTACAGTTTTATCACCTGTAGTATATGGTTTAGCATTAAATATTGCATCTATATATTTTTCATCAGCTGTTAATGATTTTCTATATATAGCTGCAAAATCTGAACCATTATCCCAAATATATACAACTATTTTATGATTCTTAGCTCTAGCTATATAATTTGATATACCTACATATCTAAATGTAGATGGTGAGAAATTAGTCTTATAACCAAATTCACCAATTACAACTGGTAATCCAGTTCTTTCAGTAAAGTTATTTAAATCTATAAAGTCTTGTTCAACTTTTTCATCCCATGTAGCTGGATAACTATGTACATGAGCAATTAATTTATTAGGATAAATATCATCTGGTACTTTAAATGAATTTAAAGCATTAGCACTTCTAGATGATAAGAATGTTTGTAATTGTAATATACGTTTTTCGTTATTATCACCTGTAGATCTAACAGTATCCACAAATATTTGATTTAATTCATTCATTTGAGCTGCTGCTAAATCAGTACATCTTCTTGATACATATGGATTATCAACTTCATTATAAGATTCAAACATTAAATGTTCATCATAATCTTTAAAGTATTCAGCTATTTGAGTCCATAATTGTTTAGCATATTTAGTTGCTCTTTCCCAATCTTTATTTTCTGCTCCTACCTTAATAGGAGATGCACTCATACCTGAATCAAAATGCGTATTAATAACAACATACATATCATATTTTAAACATAAGTCTACAACTTGTTGAACTCTTTCTAAGTGTTCTTCTCTAAATCTATAATTACCATTTTCGTCTATATAATAATTATTAATAAATGTAATTGGAATTCTAATATTATTAAATCCTCTAGATTTAACATATTTAATTAAATTTTCTGTTACATATGGTTGTCCCCAATAAGTTTCAGGATCCCAATAAGATGTAGATTCAACAAACTTAGAGTTATGACTATCAAATGTATTACCTAAATTCCATCCAGTAGTTAATTTACTTAATAATTCATTATTAGTAATATCATTCATATTAGTATTATGTTTATATTTAACATATGGTTTTAATTCTATTACTAAACCATTATTTAATGCATCTAGAAAATCAACTCTAGATTCATTTCCTACTGCAACTCTATTATTAACAACTACAGCATAATAAGTACATTCAGCATTGAAGGTAAATAACTTATCTGAAGTTAAATTAACATTTCCAATATTTTTACCATTCTTATCAATTTGTACTACATTAATATTATAGTTTTCATCATTAGTTTTATATTGCATTCTCTTATTACCATATGAATTTTTATAGTAATATTTAGAAGCATAAGTATCAAATACATTATAGTATTCTCCACCTTCATATCCATAGTTACCTGTTTTCCATTCATTAACATCAGTTAATACAATATCTCTTTCAGTTTTTGGAGTAGTACTAAAATAGTATTCATCTTTATCTAAAGATACTCTAACACCATAAGTATTAACTAAATAATAACTACCTATTTTATTATCTTGTGAAGATAAAGTAATAGACATTGCATAAGCATTATCTGGAACAGTAACGGTTACAAAACCCTTACCACCTTTCCAGTCAAATGCACTCTTACTCCAATTTCCTTTATCATTTCTCCATTGAATATGAATAATATATCTTGAATCATTACTACTAATATAATATTTAGTACCAGGTATTACTTTATAGTAATTTCTACTACTTACACTGTTTTCATTATAAGAATAACCTGTTCCAGCACCCCATCCTGAAGCATGAGTACCTCTCTTATAACTTGCAATATTTAAGAATGTTTTATCGCTTAAATAAGTAGTAATAGTAGATTGTCTACTAGATATTTCTTTAGTATTAATATCATCAAAGAATTCATATTCTATAGTTCCTTCTTTAAATGTATTAAATAATTCTTCATATGTACTTTCATCTAAGTCACCTGAAGTATTCATTTTATAGAATGAGAATAATAAATATTTAGTATTTGTATTCTTTTGGAAATAATCTAAATGAGCTACATCAGTTAATCCAATATAATTAAATTCAGCATCATATTCTCTTATTTCTATTCTTATAAATTCATTTGGTAATGTTACCATGAATGCATTTCTTTTCATTTCTAAGAATGAATCAACACTTATATAGTTTTTATTTTCTACTATATCAGCATTATCAGCAAAAACACCACTTATAAAGTTTTCTTCATTTAAATCAGATACTGTTGGTAAATGATCCATTACTTTATGAGTTTCTGATAAATTACCTATTGTTAATTTAATAGATACAAATATACCGGTAATAAGAATAATTATTGAAGATATAATTACAAATTTATTTCTTAATATATTTTTCATTCTTACCACCCCTTTCCTAATACATAAGGATCTTTAGCTGTACCATTACCACTTACTATAGTAGTATCAGCATCTAAGTATACTACTGGTCTTATATTATGATTATTAGTTGTAGCTACTGATTGTAAATCATTACCTACAGTAAATACTCTATAAGCGTATACTCTTGATCCAGTAGGATTAATTGTTAATTCTATATCTTTATTTAACCAATTATCTTTTAAGCATCCACTTGTATTCCACCATCTATAAATTGGTTTATTAATACAAGTATTTCTATTTTTACCACCTACTGCTAAACCATAGTCACTGACATTCATTAAACCTATCTTACCTTGCCATGTACTATGTCTTTCAGTAGTGTCATTACACATAACTGATTCACTACATTCTTTAGAACTATTATTTCCTTTTTCATATTCATAGAATTTATTAGGTGTAGCACTAACCCATGATTCTTTTCCATTAGTACCAAGATTATATGTAGCATCACTTATTAATACTTTAGATTCTTCATTTAATCCAGTATCTTTAAATCCACATTCATATTCTTCTTGTTTAGTTGTTTCTCCATCATTTACTTCTCTTGTACAAGTAAGTGATGTTGAATTGTAATAATAATCATTTAATGTTTTATTTAATGATGAAGTACTCCATTCATTAACTCCATATCCTGAGTTAATATTAGCATCACTTACATCATATGTACTAATTGTTAAGAAATCATCTTTAATAAGTTTTAATTTAGGTCTTAAACCATTACTATCTTTAACATTATAGAAAACGCCAATTATTCTCCAATTTTCATTATTAAATGTTACATAGTTATTTGGTTTATTACCAACATATCTTAAATTATAATCTTTAGTATTATCTCTAACTAATTCAGTCCCATCTTCTAATTGTTCTATTTTATAAACAGCATTGTTATTACTCTTTGCTCCATCATATCTAGCTGTTAAATATAAATCTTTAAATACTAAATAATCTGAAGTAACTTTATTACCTTGATCATCAAACCATCCTACAAAAGTATGTCCTTCATATTTAACATCTTCTAGTTTTCCTAATCTAGTATTGTATTTATATTTAACTTCTTTATTAGGTGTACCATTTCTATATACAAATGTTACAGTATATTCTTTTATAGTATAGCTTGCAGATAACACAAGATTTCCTGTTCTATTTTGAATTCTTAATTCTTTAACAGGACTATTCTTATCTATAATCCAACCATTGAAATCATGTCCTTCTTTAGAAGGAGTATCTATATAGAAATCATCTAATATAGTATATGTTGTTTTAGGATTTTCTAATGTACCTCCATTCAAGATATATTCAATCTTATATTCAATTGGAGTATATACAGTATTAACTACTACATCATTTGCAGGCATTTCATAATATTCATTAATCATAGTACCTGAACTATAGTTATAACCTGTAATAGTATATCCTTCTTTTTTCTCACTCTTTAATTCTATACGTTGACCAAAGTAATAATAATTTGATTTACCATCAAAAGTTAATTTAAATTGTTTTCTATCATATTTATAAGTTACTTGATATGTTTTAGAAACATCACTTTTTTCAATAACATATTCTTTGGGACTTATATAATTATCATAAGGTTTAACTGGAACTTTAATTCCAACTGTTGCATCAAAAGTTTTTGTATCAGTAGAATCTAAGATATAATCTTTTCCATCACTTGTCATTAAATAATAATATACGACATATGAACTTATTTGACTTTCTTTTTCTTCTACATCAGGTTCTTCTGGTTCTTCAATTGGTTTTTCAGGTTCAGGTTCTGGTGTTGTTTCAGGTTCTGGAGTTGGCTCCGGTGTTGGTGTTGGTTCAGGACTTGGAGTTGGCTCCGGTGTTGGAGTTGGTTCATCAGGTTTTGTAATATCAATTTCTTGATTTTCATTTCCAGTTTTACCATTATCCTCATTTGGAACATTTTTAATTTCTTCATGTTTAGGATTATCTATAATAACTTCTTTTTGTTTAATTTCTGTTTGAGTATTATTAACAACCCATTTAGCAGTTATATTAACATCACGATCAACATTTAATAAGAATTGACCATTTATAATAGAACCACCTGAAATTGTATATCCAGAGAAAATATATCCATCTCTTACAGGTGTTGGTAATTTAAATGAATCATCATAACTAATTGATTTAGTTTCATTTGATTTAGATTTATGAGTACCACCTGCATAATCTAAATAAACATTATATTTATTAGCTTTATAATTAGCAGTTAATAAAACATTTTCAGATCCTACAGTTAATATATTATCTTTAATGGTTGCTTTAGAACTACTATTGTCCCATTTACTAAATGTATATCCTTTTTTAGTAGGTGTCTTTAATTCTAATGTTCCTTCAAATTCAACATTATAAGTTAAATTAATTGGACCATCATCTATTTTTCCACCTTTTAAATCTAATTCTACAATATAACTATTCTTAGTATATATTGCATATAAGTTATCGATGTCACCTATGATAGCATTAATATCCATGATATTACCTACTTCATCAGTTGACCAACCAATAAACTTATATCCTTCCCTTTCTTTAACTGGTAGATCACTAAATCTAGTTTTGTTATTAATCATAAACTTGATTTCATTACCATTCATATAATTTAATCTTAAATACTTATTATTTCCTAATTTACCTTTTAGCAAATAATAACCTAGCATAATTGCTGCACATACAACTATAGCTGTACATACAAATACTATAATCTTTCTCTTTCCCATATAAACCCCACTCTTCTTTAAATAAAAAAGGGCATAGTCCAACGGACTAAACCCTTCTATTTAATAATCATAGTTTGAACAGTATATAATAATTCATTATTAAAACATGAAGAAGATATTTCTCCAATGCAAGCTAAATTATTCTTAATATAATTATTCTTAACAAACCACATATTAATAACCCCTTTAACCAATAATTCTTTATATATACAGTAAACTCAAATTGCGATGCCTATTATATATCAACATTTTTATTTTGGCAAGCTTTTAATACACAAACAAAAAAAGATAGATATCTATCTTCTTTTATATATTATAATTTCAGGATTTTCTCCCTCTTTTTCATACTCACATACAAGTATGAAATTTAAGTTAGCAATAAGCCCAAATGTAGTCTTATTATGTGCATCATTAAATTCACATGGTACTTGATTACCTAAATATATTTCTTGATCATCTAAGAATTTTATTTTATTTCCATTTGGTAATGTATATTCTAAATTAACTAAATCTCCCCTTAATGGATATAACTCATGTATCTTAGTCATTCCATCAATATTTAATGCATTAAATTCATCTATTAATCTTTGTTTTAATTTTTCATAGTTTTCTATACCACCTATATCAATATATTTAGCTATGAAACATTTTTTACCACATGGGCAAGCATCACATGCTTCGCAACCCTTACACCTATTATCTTTAAACATCTCACATTCATTGCAATTAGTTCCACATATAGAACTCATAAACTCACCTCATGGTGTTTATTTTAACACATTTATAATATTTTTAAAGATATAAAAAGACTAGATTACTCTAGTCTTTTATATTATTCAATTATTGTGCAATTGGCATACTAATGAATGGTGTTGGATGATAATTCTTTAACACTAATTCTTTATTACCAATTGGATTTTCTTTTAGATATGGATCTCCTTCTTTAACATATTCAGTTGAATATTTAAAGACTGAATCATGAGATGCTAATTCTAATGCAGGAGTTTCTCTAGTTAACATATGTTCAAAGCATACTTTTCTTTCAAATGCTTCTTGATAATCTTTAGCTAATCCTTCATTAGCAATTGATAATAATTTATATCTTTCAGACATCTTCATATCTTTAATATCAACATGTAAGTATTCTACTACTGCTCTTTCAACATTGTTAAAGTATTCAACAACATTGTTATATGCTCTTTCAACTTCTTCATCAGTTGATGTTTGAATAAGATTTTCGTATTCTTGCATGTAATAATATCTTTGTAATTGTTTTTTGATTCCTGGTAATTGATTTACATAGATATGTGCATCCATAATTACCCAAGTCATTGTACCTACTTCATATCCATTTGCTTTTGCAAACATTGAAAGTAATAATGCATATTGAGAAATATTAAATGGAAGTCCAAGTGGAACATCTGCACTTCTTTGTTCAACTACAGCATGAAGTTTATTATCTGGAGTAACTTTAAAAGTTATATTCCAAACACAACTTGGTAATACTGCATTAATAAGATGTGCATCTTGCCATAAAGAAATAATCATTCTTCTATCTGTTGGATCAGTTTTTAACTTATGTTCAACAAATTGTGGTCTTCTATAAGTATTATTTATAAATCCATATGCTTCACCAATTGTTCCAGCATATTCTTTTCCATATAAAAGAGCTTCTTTAATAGTAAGTGGATTTCCTTTTTTATCACATTCAGTAAATGGTTTAACCATGATTGGTTCACCATTTCTTAATACTGGAATATTAACAGTATCTCCAATTAAAGGATTAAATACTTTTCTTTTTAAAGGAACCATTCTATCTGGATCAACAACAGCATTATCACCTTGTTCATAAGTTCTATAAATACCATCTTCATCAACAACCCATAAATCCCAAGTATGATTATCTCTGTCAGTTAACCATTTAACTACATTAGATTGTTCTTGATGAATCCATTGAATTTCATTTGAAAGGTTTTTAGCTTTAACTAATTTTGTTTCTGCTATTGGAAATCCTTTTTGTAAATCAAATTTATAAGTCCATCCAGCAATTGATAAAGTATCAATTCCAGTTCTATTATGAGTTTGAACTCCTTCTTCTAATATTTTTTTAACTAATTCACAATAAGCTACATCTGTTTCAGATATAACTGCATTCTCCCTGTTTATTCTGATTTCTTTTCCGTTTATTTTTATCATAAAACCCTCCTAATCATCATTATACTATTATCTCTAATTACAATACAATAAAAAAAAGATAAATGCATTATCTTTTTTTATTCATTTATAAAATAATCTTTATATTTATCTTTTAATTCATTATATATATTTGTTATCTTATTAAAATCTCCTTCTATAGCAATTACTAATGCTTCTTCAGGAGATAGATATTCATCTATTTCAAATTTAACATCTTCTTTTGAATAGACATATCTATTTCTAATTAATTCAATTGCTTTTTTATAATCTAAGAAATCAATAATAGAATTAACTGCTTCATCATCTTCATAAGGAATAGCTTTAGATTCCTTTCTTTCTATAAATGGATCGTTTGATAACTTATCTTGTTTAAAATCTAATTCTTTATATACTTTATCTCCTACTTTTTTAACTGTTAATCTTAACATAGTATTATCAGCTTTTTTATAAAGTGTTCTAACTTGTTCAGTCTTTTCTATAAAATCATATTTGTTAGAAACACAGTAATCAATAAAAGGAGCTATACTTGTAACTTTAAAACTATATTCTTTTTCACTTGAACTCAATTTAATCACCATCTTAAAAAGATTATAACATATTATTTAATTAAAATAATATAAATTTTCTTAATTTAATAGCTTTCATAATAATCCTCTTTTTTATATGACAAATATTATAATGATTTATTTAAATTCTATCAAAATAAAAGACTAGAATTATCTAGTCTAATTATTATCAAATAATCTATGTTGCATTGCTTCAGGTTCATCTATATACATTTTATATAAGGAATAAATATCAGTATCTTCATATTTAACTTCTTTAAAATTATTATTTAAGTCTAATATTTTTCCATCTCTATAACTAATTAAAATTGGTGAATGTGTAGCAATTATAAATTGACTACCTTCTTTTGCTAATTCATCAATTAAACATAGAAGTGATAGTTGTCTTTGAGGAGACAATGCAGCTTCAGGTTCATCTAATATATATAAACCATGATCAGTAAATCTATTTTGTACAAGTTTTAGAAATGCTTCTCCATGAGAACATTCATGAAGACTTCCTCCATATGCTTTTCTTAAATTATAAAAACCATCTTCATTAACTAATCTATCTACTTCCGTAGAAAAATTATAAAAGCTTTCTGCTCTTAAAAAGAATCTGGTTTTAGGTCTATTAAATTTACTTACTCTTAAATAATTAGATAACTCAGAAGTTGTATTATTTGTTTGATACTTAAAGTTTTCAGTTCCACCTTCTGCAGGTAATCCTAAAGAAACTGCAAGTGCTTCAATAAATGTTGATTTACCTATTCCATTTTCTCCAACAAAAAATGTAACTGGAGAAGTAAATTCTAATTCTTCAAAATTTTTAACTATTTCTATATTAAATGGATATTTATCAAAAGATTCTATTTTATCTCTTTCTAAAGATATTTTTTTAATCATTAATTTAGAATTCATATATACTCCTATAATTCTATAATATTTGTTGCAACATCATGTGAAAATGATTCATCATGTTCAACAAATATCATAGTTAATTTATAATCTTTTATTATTTTTTCTATTTGCATTCTACTATATATATCAATATAATTTAAAGGTTCATCCCATATATAAATATTAGCTTTATCACATATACTCTTAGCTAATAATATTTTCTTTTTTTGACCTTCACTATAAGAATCTATATTCTTATCAAATTGTTCTCTTTCAAAATCCATCTTTCTTAATACTGCTTTAAACAACGGTTCATTTATATTATTCTCTCTTATATAATCTTTTAAACTTCCTTTTAAATGAGATGTTTCTTGATTAACATAAGATATAACTAAATTACTTTGTATAAATAAATCACCTGTATAAGAAATATCTTCACCTAATATCAATTTGATAATACTAGATTTACCTGATCCATTTTTACCTTTTAATTGTAATCTATCTCCATCTTCTAAAGTAAAATTAATATTAGATAAAATTGTATTATCTCCATATTTAATACTTAAGTTATGAACCTCAATTAAATGTCCTTTCCTATTAACTAAAGGATGTAATTTTAAATCTTCAACTGTTTCAATATTTTTAAGTAGTTTAGATTTTTCTTCTATTTCTTGTTCTTGTCTTTTTTGTATTACTTTAGATCTTTTCATCATCTTAGATGCTTTGTGACTAACAAATCCACGATCTATTTGTCCATCAGATAAATTATATTTAGATGTTTCTCCTTTATTAGACCAATTAGCAGCCTGTCTAGAAGCAATTTCTAATCTATTAATATCTTTTTTTAATCTATCATTTTTACTTAATTCATAGTTATCTTGTCTAGTTTTATTTTCATACCAAGAAGAAAAATTACCTTGTTGTATTTCTATATTAGTTCTATTAATAGATAAAATATGATCTACACATTTATCTATAAAAGCTCTATCATGTGATACTAATATAAAACCTTTTTTCTTGTTTAAGTAATTAGCAACTGTTCTTCTAGCATTAACATCTAAATGATTAGTTGGTTCATCAATTAATAAGAAATTATTTTCTTTTAAAAATAGAATTGCAAGTAATACTTTAGTTTGTTCACCTTTACTTAAAGTTTTAAATGGTCTATTAAGTATTTCTTCTTCTAAATCTAATAAAGATATTTCTTTTTCCAATTTCCATATTTCATATTTATTTATATATTCTTTTGCTATTTCATATGAAGTAAGATTATTGTCTTTTACTTCTAATGGAAAATAATCAAATGTAACATCATGTGAAATTGATCCATCATATTCATACTTACCTAGTAATAAATTTAAGAATGTTGTCTTCCCTTTTCCATTTCTCCCAATGAAACCTAATTTCCAATTTGTATCAATGATAAAAGAAACATTTTCAAAAATGTTATCTGGTTGATTATCATAACTAAAAGTTAAATTAGATACTTTTATCATAGACATAAGTTTCACCACCTTAATTAAATTATAGCATATAACTAGTTTAATTTGTTTATAAGAAAAAGTAGGATTCTATCCTACTTTTTTAATTCTTTATAAATTTTAAATACTTTTAACATTTCTTTAGCAATACCATGTTTATCTTCATACATTTCAACATTTCTTATAAATTCATTTTCTACATCATCTAAAGGAATATATCTTAATTCAAAGTTACCTTCTTTTTCAGATTCAGTATATTTAGTATTAGCTATATTAGGTTGTTCATCTGTAAAGATTTCATAATAGTAAATTTCTATTTTTCTATTCTTACCTTCAGATGGCCAATCTTTATAATATCCTAAAGTACATGCAAATGGCTCAGCTTCTTTAATATTTAATTCCATACCTGTTTCTTCTTGTATTTCTCTATTAATAGTATCTATTAATTCTTCACCATCTTCAACATGACCACCTGGACATTGATATTCATTATGCGAATAACCTAATAATATTTCATTCTTACTATTAATTAATAATATTTTTACTCTCTTGACTACTTCAGTCATATCTTCTTCTTTTAAATTATACTTATTAGTAATAATTGTTTCCATGTTATTCACTTCCTAAAAAAATTATAGCATATTATTTAATTCAAAATAATATAACTTTTCTCCATTGTTTAATTGTTCAATATATTTAGCTCCAAACTTTTCATAGTAATTTACTAAATCAGTTTTTAAATATACTTTATTATATCCTAATTTATGTGCTTCATTTAAAATAGCATCATGTAATATTTTAGAATATCCTTTACCTCTATATTCTTTTCTTACATACATAGTTGCATACCATGGAGTTAAATCTTGTCTTTCATCTCCATCATATTTAAATAATGATATAAATCCAAGTAATGTATCATTATTGATTAAACCTAATACACTTATAACTTTATCTTCTTTTTTAATCTTATTTTTTTTATTTTCAATATATAAATGCATTTCTTCTTCAGTTTTTGGTTTACCCCATTCTAAACAACATAATCTTATATATTCTTCTAAATAATTTTCATTATTAATAATACTTATAACTTCCATGTTACTCACCAAATTAATAATAACAAAAAAGACTAGATTACTCTAGTCTTTTATTTAAGAGTAACTAAATACTTTTTATGTTCATCAGTTACCCTAAAACTTTCTATAGCTTTTTGTATTGCTTTTTTATGTACCCATTCATCTAATACATGTTTTTCAAAATATGGAATTGTTTCCTCATATCTTTTAGCTAATGCTGTAGCAAAATACCAAGCAACCATCATTTTTAAATAATAGTCATCACCTTTTACAGATGCAACCATATTTAAATATTCTTCTTTAAAATCATCATCTAGATATTCATTCATTAACATACGAATACCAAATCTAATTGTATAAATATGTTTAGATTTAATCCATTTCTTTATATATGATAATAACTTATCATGATTCTTTTTAAAACATTTTGGTGATGCTTGATCTGATACAGGCCAACAATCAACATATGGTAAAAACTTTTCTACTTCTTTTATACATTCATCGAAATCTTTTATCATAGATATTACAAAAAAATGAATTAGATTTTCTTCATAATATTTATGAGGTAAATCATTTAAGAATGACTCTCTTTCATCACTTACAAATACTTCCTTAGCAATATTTCTTAAATCAGGAGTTCTAATACCAATTATAGTATCAGGTGATATATTAGGAACAAGCTTAGATTGAAATTCTTTATATTTATCATCTTTTAATTTAAATAATTTATCTATTAGATTCATATACTCTCTCCTATTTATATAAAAATTAACATTAGTATATCTGAAATTAAATGACATAAACCATGAGATACCATTGCATATCTTATATTGTATTTTCTATATAAATATCCGAATGCTAGTCCTATACAACCATTGAATAAGAAACATCTAATAACTAATAATGGCGTTAATGTTGTCATGGACATTGTTGATGGTAAATGTGCAGCAGCAAATAGTAATGCTGAAATAATATTAGCAATAATAAATACACATGTAGGTATTTCTTTTTTCTTTAAAACTTTAGAGACAATAAATACTATTAAAGACATAAAAAATAGTCTCATCATTACTTCTTCAATAATACCACCTACAAGTAATCCACCTATTATTTTATAAATTGTAGGTTTAACAGTATATTGCTCAGCTACCCAAGTATTCATTGTTCCAAATAGTAATTTATCTCCTGGAAATAATAATAATGCACTTGCTAAAGTAATAATTAATGTTGTAATAACTGCTTTTTTATCAAATTTAAATTCTTTCCATAATCCAATCTTTTTAGATAAAAATAAACCAATTATAGCTAGTATTAAACCAAACATTATTCCATATTGAAACATAGTAGATAATGCAACCATTTCCTTAGTTACATTTTGATCTTGTAATTGCTTTAATAAGTCTGGTGTTAAAGAATCATAACTATATAATCCAAGACAATATCCACCCACTAATCCTCCAAGTAATACAAATAATAAAAATTTCCAATTATCTTTAATAAATGTTTTCATACAAACTCCTATTCATACATTAAGTATATAACAAATTATATAAAAAAAATATCCTTAAAAAAGGATATCTTTTTATAAATGTCTAAATGTACCAAAGTTATATGATTTACCTTTAGCATTTGTTATTTTATAAACATTATTTTATTCTAAATTAGAATTTGCTATTCCTAACCATTCGTTAGAATAATTATCTTTTTCTTTATCAGTTAGTACAGTAGTTATTTCATCAATATCTTTTATTTGATTATTTCTTAAACAACCAACTGCAAATGCTTCAGCATCTATTTTATTTATATCTACAATAGATATATTATAATCTTTAAACATATAACAAATAAGTAATAGTAATCTATATTCATCTATACTCTTTTCAGAAAACCATACTCTTATTGTTTTATTTTTATCAACAATACTTTTTAATTTATTAAAGTCAGAGGTAAAATCATATGATTCTATATCATCATGTTCTAAAACATTGTTTCTATTCATAGGAGTAATACTTTCATATTTACCTTTAGATAAAGAAAGTGGTAAACACACTTTTAAAGTTTCTAAATCACTTTTCTTTAATAAACCAAATGCACTATCATTTGCAACTATATCAATAATACTATCATTATCTCCAACAAAATTTTTATATTCAAAATACATAAACTATCACCTACTTATACATTTCATTTATTTTTTCTCTTAATTCTATATTAGATTTAGATAACATCAATGGTATATCTTCTTTATCATATTTTTTAATATATGAGGCTAGCAATTCTTTTTCTCTTTCATCTAATATATTAAACATTCTAATAAAATAATCATAGTTATTATATATAAATTTTCTGTAACCTAGTATATTATCTTTAATAGGAATAAGTCTTTTTAATTCACTTATAGTTTTAACAATATATTCCATCTTTTCTATTTCAATAGAATCAGTTTGATTAACTATAGAACTAGGATTATCATGATAATAATAAATAACTTTATTAACGATTTTTACTCTAGCATTTTTAAGATAACAATAATTATTAAAATATAAATCTTCATGATATATAAAATCATTAAATCTAATATTATTAGATTCTAAAAAACTTCTTCTAAATAATTTACCATGTAGACTTATATCATTTATCATTTTTCTTTTTTCTTTTTCGAAATATTCACCACATGCAACTATATCACATTCATCTATATTATTAATTAATGTTTGTAATGAATCTTCTGTTATTAATTCATCATCTTGATCCATAAACATTATATATTCATGTTCACTTTTATCTATACCTACTTGTCTTGTTAAACCAGGACATGTTTGTTCATTAAGTTTATAATATGTAATATTTAAATCATATTTATCTAAATTATATTCTTCTGTAGAATTAGCATCTATTAAATAAATACTATAATCTTTATATGTTTGCTTTTTAATAGATTCTAATAATCTATCTAAATAATTAGAAGCATTATAAATTGGAATAATTATATCTATCATATTATCACCATAACAAAATTATAACATATAAAAAGACTAGATTGTTCTAGTCTTTTTATCTCTTTATCATATTATATTCAGTTACTTCGCTTCCTTCAAAAGGAACTCCAACATATCTATTAACACCACCTGTAATAACAGTTGGTGTTAAATCATATTCTTTAATATATTCAATAGCAATTGAACGTGTAATTGGAAAATAATCAATATCTTTCATTTCTTCATCGTATCTTACAAAATAATAGTCATTTGTTTGTGTACATAAAATATAGAAGTATTGATATCCTCCTGTTATTAATTTAAAGATAATTGTTTACCACTATTATCCTTTGGTTCAATATCGTTTAATTGTTCTTTATATTGTTGAACAAGATCATCATATAATTGACGTTCACTTTCTTCTTCAGGAACATCGATATTTTTTAATTCGTTTAATAATTTCTCTAATTCTTCTTTATCATTCTCTAATTCCTTAGAAGCCTTACCTGCCATAATATTAACTACTATTTTTTTTATTATTAACCATGCAGGTACTATAACAGCACTTCCACCAAATAAAACAATCATTCCAATTCCTAAATATTTTAAAAATTTATCTGGCGATAACACAGCACAAATAAATCCCATTCCACATCCCATAGCAGCAAATATTGGTAAAAAGAATGTGGCTTCATCTAAATCATAATTAATTCCAGCAATAGTAGAATACATATCATCTAATGTTTTTTTATCTAAATCAACAAGATTTTGTTGTTCTTCTATTTTCTTTTTAATATCAAATTTTCTTGAATTAACAACTTTCATTTAAATATCCCCCTCTTTTTTATTGCTAAATATATTAATATAATTTATTATCAATGTCAAAAAAAGACTAGATTTCTCTAGTCTTTTTATAACCTATATTTATTATTTGTACAATCACTAATCTTCTTTTTTAAACTTTCACCTTTATTAGCAAAATCTTCAATACTAGTGATATTCTTTGCTACTCCCTCAGCATCTTCTAAACAAGAATATAAAATATCAAGTTCTATTTCATCTATATTTTTGAAATCTTCATGATATCGTAATCCATATATAAATGTTGTTAACTTTTCATGATCTAATCTTTTACTAAGATGAACAAATGCTCCTATTATACCTATTGCACCATTACAAGGTAATTTTATTAAAGAATAAATATAATCAAATAACTCTTCAGTAGTTCTATTACCTAATTCCACAAATATTCTATCTGTTTTTTCATTACCTTCAAATGTACATAGAGATAATCCGTTTTCATCATCTCTCTCATAATATTTACAATTAGCATAATAAGCTACTGCAAGTTCAAATGATGATAATCTTTTATATAGTGATGTTGTAAATTGTTCACTTATTTCTCCTGGAGCAAATAAATAATACAACTCATCTAATAAACCGTTTTTACATAATAAATATCCTAAATTATTTTGAAAAGTATTTAAATTATCTAGAACTTCATTATCAAAAGTTTTCTTTTTATAACTTTTATAACATAATTTCATATAGTTATTATTCGTAATTACATCATTCATCACATTTATAAAAGGATCCATATATTTTATTATAAAGTCTATTAAAGTACTTAAATCATTATTTAAAAGATTATAATAATCCTCATCAAATTCATGATCTATATTTCTTTTTAAAACAATATCATACATTACTAAAAGTATAGCATTACCTTTTTCAATTATTTTATTGTGAAATTCCAAGAATGTTTCTTTAGGAACTATTATATTTTGATAATTACTATATCTCTTATAAAGTGAAAAAAATTCATCTAATAATACATCAGTTTCTTCAACAATATTTTTAAAATTTTTTTCCATATTATAATCCCCTTTAATAAAACAGCCTTATATATTATCACATAAAAGAGATAATCATCGTTATCTCTTTCCACGTCCTTTAAAAAAATCTGTGCTTGGTTCTTTAAGTTCATTGTAATAATATGCAACTTCTTCATCTATTTTAATTGTCTTTTTAAATTGTCTTAACAATTTCTTTTTTGCATTTATTTCAATAATATTTAAGTTCTTTAAATCTTTTCTTCCACAAATACAATCTTTAAATACTTTAGCTGCATCTTTATTATATTCTAATGGGAATACACCATATGAATTATTATTAAGTAGTATTTCATAGTCATTAATATCTAAATCAGTATTAAATCTAGAATCAAGAACATAAAATATAAATGGATGATCAACATGTTTTAAATAACACTCATAAAAATTTGAATAACTCCTACGCGATTCACCATATAATTCATCACATTCTACTATACAAACAGGTATAATAATATCACTACCAACCACTTCGAAAGCTTCTTGTTCTTGGTTAAATCTAACTAAAATCATTTTTTTAGTCTTTCTAGATTTAGCATTTGTATATGCTTCAATATCATATGATGAATCATATGGAAGTTCATCATCAATATATGCACAAGCATCATTTTGAAGAACCATTTTAGAATAAGTTGAAACACTCTTTTTATCATCTATTATTTCATCATATAAACCAGAACTACAATTTATATAAATATCACATTTTACCATTGAATCATAATCTATTAAATATAATTCTCCGTCTTTTAAACTTGTTGATTCTAACTTTCCATTAGAAAAAATATTTGCTGCTCTAGAAAAATCTCTAGTCATTATAAATTTGCCCCCCTTTTTTTGCAAAGTATTATATATTAAATAATAATATAAGTCAAAAAAAGACTAGATTATTCTAGTCTTCTAATAATTATATATTAATTCTTCTTTACTTTGATTGCTGCTTTTGCATCTAGTTTTTCTATATCATAATTAAATTGCTCAATAGCTAAATTGTTTTTACGTTCTACAACTATTTTATAATAATCAAAATAATTATATGCTGATCTAATTATATTTAATACAGCACATGCTTCTTCAACAACAAGAGACTCCTCATTACTTAACATTGTATCAGTATAATTTAAATCGTTTTTTAAACTATCAATTCCTATTCTTAACACACGAGTATCTTTTACATCATAATGTCTTGAAGAAACTTTAGCTCTTTTTTTAATAAGTTCTTTTAATATAGTTTCTAAATATGATAATTCATCTTCAATTTTAGAACTTATAGAATCTACTTTAGATCCTTCTTGTTTATCATAGTGTCTATTAATCAATCTATTAATTAAATCTTTACCTTCACTTATAAAATTTATATCAACTGTTTTACCATCAATAGTAAAATTGATAGTATTATTTCTATCCACAACTATTTGAAAGATATTTGAATATTGTCCAGCATAGCATAAATTACCATTTATAACTCTAAAAGGTATCTTTTTAGAATTCTTAGTTTTAGGATTAATTGGATAATCTATACCATCTTCATAAACAACTATATTCTCAAGCACAAATAATCTAGTAGCAGGTTCTTCACCTCTCTTAGTACTAATAAACTTATCACCATTTACAAAATAATAGTTTTGATGTTCAGTAGTAATATAATTAACTATTGGACCACCAAAGTTATAATCATAGTCATCTCCAGAATAATCAAATTCTTTTTCTTCAGTAAAATAGTATTCAAAAACTGTTTTCCCATCAAATAAAACAGTTACAGCTTCTCCACTTTTAAGAAATTCAACATTATCAATTTTAGTTATACCGCTTTTTAATAGTTTAAAAAATCTTTTAGTTTTTTCAGTTAAAAACATTTCGTTTTTTTTCATCTAATATCCCTCGCATTTATAAATAACAGTTTATATTCTATTTCACGAATATATTATTTGTCAACGATAATTTGTCAAATCAAGTGCAACAGTTTAATAGATACTCATCAAATAATTATTGTGCTGTTTTATAATTTATACATTTTCTTGGTCTATTATTTAGAAGTTTTAGTACATCTTGAATTTTTTTCATTTGTTAATGATAAATTTATTTGTTTTGGATAAAATTCTCTTAACAACCATTCAAATTTTCCTATCCCTCTTAAGTGTTCTATTTTAGTTTTTCTTTAATTGCAGCTTATACTGTAGCATTCAAAAGAAGTCGATAAAATATTATAGCTCAGGATTAAATAAAACTTTGATTTATAATACCTCCCATTATTCTTTCTTACCCGATTATATACTTTCAATAATATATATTATCAAAAATGACTCTATATTTTTTGCTGTAATATCTTAATCTTGCGATGTTCTTTTTTTATTATTAGCTTATATCCAAAATAAATAATTTCTTCAATAAGTATAAATCCTATTATTAATCTTATAAATATTCTAATTGTAGGAATATCTCCAAAATGATACCAACTCAACATTTCAAATGAAAAGAATGTAATTATTAACGAAATAATTGAAGTTACTAATTTATCTTTATGATTTAATAATATTTTATGTTTATCCATAACTATTGCATAAACTATAGACATTCCTAAAACATTTAATATTATATCGTCTATATCAAATACACCTGCATGACTTACAAGTTGAATTATTTCAATTAATAGTGATAAAGATATATCAATCATTAAACTAATTTTAAATTTTTTTATATCAAATATTTTCATTATTAAAAATTGTACTGGCATTAATATTACAATATTACCTAATACATTAATTATTGTATTATGAGCATTTGGAAAAGCCCAATAACCAATAATAGTTTTAAATGGTATTAAATTAAATGTATTATACCAATTTGTAATTCTTCCAAATATTGTTAAATTAAAAAACATTATTATATAAATAACTAAAGCTATTATATATGATATTTTATTCATTCTTTTACGGTCTTCAATAGTATCATAATAATGATTCGCTATAAGTCTATTTGTGAAGAATATAGAAGTAATAAAGAAAAAATTATATACAAGTTCACCCAAATATGTATGATGAATAGTTCCTCCTGTATTGTATTCTACTTTTAAATACCATAAGTACAATATAAGTATAATCGTATATAAAATAGTAGCAATTGGAATAATTAATTTATTCTTTTTTGTTTTGGATGCATCAATATAATCAACTATTTCTTTTATATTTTTATCTTCTTTTTTATCTTCTTTACCTTTTAACAACTCTGAAACTGAAATATCAAGTTCTTCTGCTAATGGAACTAATAAAGAAATATCTGGAGTACCTCTACCTGTTTCCCATCTTGAAATTGCTTTTTCAGTCACATTTATTTTTTGAGCAAGTTCCTCTTGAGTTAATCCTTTTTCTTTTCTTCTAGTTTTAATTAGGTTTGATATTTTTTCTATATCCATAATCATCCCTCTTTTCACTAAAAATTATATAGGTTTTAGAAAAATATAACAACCTATGAATCGTAGGATTTAAAATAATCGTAAGATTACTAAAAAAAGATGAGATTTTTTCTCATCTTAATGTACGGAATATCTTAATCTTCCAATCTATTTATTTTAATAATTTCTCAAAAGCATTTGCATTTAATATTGTATTTGAAACAAATTTTCCTTTATAAAAGTTTGCCCAATTATTAAATATACATGGTGCATTTTTTGCTTTCTCTAACGAATCTATTTTAATAAAGTTTAATTTGATACCTTTATCTTTAGCATAAAGAGATAATTCTTTTACTTCATATTCTACATAAGGACATTCATTAGAATAATAGATGGTGAAATCTTGACTATCAATTTCCATTTTTCTAGCACTATCACTAAATTTAGGTGTTTCAGATGTATCAAAAGAAAGTGCCATCAATTCATAATCATTTATAGTATCAACCACTTTAAATCCGAAATGCTCGAAGAATTTCTTATCTCCAATAAATGGTTTTTTCTTTTGTGATACCAATGTACAAACTCCACTCATTTTTTTAGATTTGGCATCTTCTATAGCATATTCTAATAATTCTTTACCAATACCTTTCCCTTTAAAACTACCTGCTACCCATAAACAATAAATATACATATAGTTTTTACCATTAATTGGAACCCAAGCAGTTTCTATTGGTTCATACTCAATAAAGATTTTTCCCCTTGCATTTAATTTTCTAAATACATGACCATCTTTTAATTTGCTTTTAATCCACTCTTTCTTTTTATCAACGCCATCTTGATGTTTAGGATCACCAATTGCACAACAAATATGTTCTTCTTCAATATTATTTTCATCTAAATTAATATATTCATTCATAGTTAACACCTCATATCCATTATACCATAAAAAAAGAGAATTTGCATTCTCTTAATATCTTAATATTACGCTCATTACAACTTAAAATATTTTATTGTAAATTTTGTTCCATTTTTATTGGATTCAACACTAATATTTCCGTTATCTTCTTCTATAATTGTTTTAGCCAAAGCTAGACCAATACCAATACTATCAGAAGTAGCATTTTCGCCTTTATAAAATCTTTCAAAGATATGTGATATATCCTTTTTAGAAATACCATCGCCAAAATCTTTAATTTCAACTGTAGAATAAACATTATTATCTTCTACATTAATTATTACTTTTTGATTATCTTTAGAGTGGTCTATAGAATTTTTTAAAATATTAGTTATAGCTTCAATTTGCCATTTAGAATCACACATAATTTTAGAATCATTTTTAATATTTAATTCAATATTAATATTTCTTAAATCACATAAAGTAGAAACATTTTTAATTGATTCATCAACTATACTTCCTAAATTGTATTCTTTCTTAATAAGGTGAACTGTATTAGCATCAAATTTTGATAATTTTAAAAGAGCTTGTACTAAAAAATTAATATTTACAACATTTCTCTTTATATCCCTAACAAAATCATTTCTAACATTAATATCCATATCTGGATCTTCAATAATATTGTCTAACATTACTAATATGCTAGTAAGTGGTGTTTTTAATTGATGTGAAATATCTTCTAATGATTTTTTTAGATTAAGTTTATCTTTGTTAGAATTTTCAGCAGATTCTTTTAGCATTATAGTAGTTTTATAAATTTCATTTTTTAAGATTGATAACTCATCTTCTGAAATTGAATCAATTTGTAATTCATAATTCTTCTTATTAATCTGTTCTATACACTTTATAATATCCTTTATATCATTTTCTTTTTTATGATTATATCTAATATATAAAATCAGTAAAATAATAATAGTTATTGTCAGAAAAGACATATTTATAACTAAAAATATATGATAGTCTTTATCGTTTTTAATAAGAATTGATTTATTATTTATATCAATTCCATATTTAGTAAAGAAGTCATTTGTTTCAAATTCATCACTATTTATTATTTCAGCAATTTCTTTATCAGTTATTTCTGGATACTTGTCTTTAATTACATTAATAATAGCACCAATTTTATTATTAAAATTATTCGTATAAGTTTTATATTCATATATGTTTAATGCTAGGAACAAAACAAATAAACATATAGATACGATAAAAGTAGAAATAATATATTTTTTTAATCTTATTTTATTCTTCATCTATTCTATAACCCATACCCTTAATAGTAGTTATAATATCTGTTCCTATCTTTTCTCTTATTCTTTTGAAATAAACTGTAACAGTATGATCATCCACATAATTTCCAGTCCAATCCCAGATTTTATCTAATATTACATTTCTACTAACAACTTTATTTAAGTTATTAAATAATAAGTTTACAAGTTTTAATTCAAGTGCAGTTAGTTCAATAGGAGTATTATCTTTCATTAATACCAATTTATCCATATCAAAAGAAATATCTTTTATTTTAATAATACTTTGCTTTTTAGTTCTTAATAATATTCTATTAACTCTTGCCATTAATTCTTTTGTGCTGAAAGGTTTAGTTATGTAATCTTCTGCTCCAATATTTAATCCCTTAACAATATCATCTTCTTCATCTTTTGCAGTTAAGAAAATAGTAGGAATTTTTAAATCTTTAATAGTATTTTCAAACAAATTAAAACCATTACCATCAGGTAAAGTAATATCAAGTATTATTAAATCAATATTGGAGTTATTTAATAAATATTCTTTTGAATCTTTTATTGTAGTTTTTACTGTAAGATTATGATTATCTTTTTTAAAAGAATATGTAAGACCTTTAATAATTGATTCTGTATCTTCAACAAGTAAAATATTCATATCTATAGCTCCTTTCGTTATATATTATTATACCACAATATAAGGAGCTTTCGCTCCCTATATCAGATATTCTCGTTTCTAATTGTTTCAATAGTATTTTGTCTATTAATCTTATTCATTGAATACTTCATAATTACTGAAATAAGTATAAATACAACTACTATAGATATTATGATGGCAACTACAGGTGGTTTATAAGGTATTCCTGATTCTTCTGATAAGAAATGATAAATTAGATAAGATAATACTATCCCAATAGGTATGCCAAAGAATAATGATTTAACACCCATAAATATACTTTCTAATCTAATCATTCTATTAAATTCTTTAGTTGTCATACCAACTGATTTTAACATAGCAAATTCTTGCTTTCTTAATTCCATATTAGTAGTAATAGTATTAAATATATTAGTAATACCAATTAGTGAGATAACAATTATAAACCCATATAGGAAAATACCAATTAGAGTAAATAAGTTACTCATTTGTTTAACATTTTCTTCTTTATTATTGATACTATAATATTCTTCACCCTTTAAATAATTATCAATATCATCTTGCAATTTGGTTGCATTATTTGATTTATAATAAATATCAAGACCTTTTGATTCAGCTATATTATCAAACATTTCATCACTAACTATAATATATCTAGCCGTTCTATTTTTTAATCCAAAAGGCATTTTTTCTGTAACCACACCAATTTCGATGTTTACTTTTTTATTAGTTGAAGTTATTGTTGAATCAACTATATCTCCTTTTTGAAAATCATATATATCTATATATTTTGTAACTTTTTTATTGTTATCATCATAACGAACTACATACTCTTTATCCAGAAGTATAGCTTTATCTTTTATATCATTATAATTTAATCCCAATGATTTAATATATTTTTTATATTGTTCTTCACCAATAGCAAAAATAGAAATATATTCTTCATCTTGCTCTCTTTGTTTAATATTTAAAAAATTCAAATATTCTTTACTATAATGAGTGCCTACAAAAGATAATTCACTACCTCTTAATATTGTATAATCTTCTATGCCATCTAAATTAACAGTTCTAATAAACCTGTTATATGAATTTTTGTTTGTGATATTTGCACTTAATGATATATTAAAATCAGATACTTTTAACTCGTTATCAACTTCTTGAAAAGCAAGTCCCATAAAGCCAGATAAAGCGATAAATACAAATACTGAAACTACTATTGATATAACTGTAGTTCTATATTTTTTCTTATTTCTTTTTAAATTCTTAAATGATATTTCTCCACCCATACCAAATACTTTTTTAATAAATTTAGGTGATTTAATCTTTTTAGGATTTATTTTTATATTAGCACTATTTCTAATAGAATCTATTGGTGATACTTTTGAAGCTCGTTTTGCACTCCTGAATGCAGAGAAGTAAATGGTTACTACACCTAGAACTATAGCCACTAAAACAGCTACCATTGAAAATACAAATTCTAATTTAAATCCAGCTTCTATCAAATCAGTTAAATAATAATTACTAATAATTATTAATATATATGATGCTATAAAACCTAATAAAATTCCTAATGGAATACCAACCAATCCGAGTATAGTAGCTTCATAAAAAACATTTCTTTTAATTTGCCTTTTAGTTGCCCCAACACTTCTTAACATACCATATTGTTTTATTTTTTCTGTAATTGATATATCAAAACTATTTTTTATACAAAAAACAGAAGTAAATACAATAATTCCTATAACAATACAAACAACAATACCTAATCCACCTACACCACTATTTGAAATTGGGTTAGTTTCTAATGAAATTAAATATGAATTTATATCTATATTGCTATATTTTGAATTATCCAATTGTTTTTGGTATTCTTGCATATCTTCATTAGATGGATGTACAGAATTATTTATTTTTTCATATAATTTATAATCAACACCTAAAATATTTGCAACATTTTGATTAATGTTTTTTAAGCCATCTTTTGTAAATCTTGCATATAAATCAATATTTCCATATATTTTACTATCATCAATATATGTAACAAATGTATATCCAGGTGCTGCATAATTTTCAATATTCGTTGCTGGTCTTTCAATAATACCAACTATTTTATATGTTTTAGTTTTGGTTTCAACTAAAGATTCACCATTACCATCAGAATCAGATCTTTGAAATGGATTGTCTTGATCTAGTTCATAACCAGTAGAATCTATTCTTTTACCAACTTCTAATGTAATTGTATCATTTAATTTTAAGTCTAATCGACCGTTTGTTTTTAAATGTGTTGGTATAACTATTTCGCTATCATTTTCTGGGAGTCTTCCACTAACCAATCTAATTGATAAGTTATTAAGTGATTCTTTTGTAAAACCTTTTATATAAGCATAAGGTTTATCTTTATTTTTTGAATTAACTTTAGCATAACCAAATCCTTTAGTTATATTTATTGTTTCAATATTTCTATTATTTTCAAATATGTCCATATCACTTGTAGGAACATTATAGAAAACTATATGAAAATTACCTTTAATATTTGTTTCATAATTAATCAGAGATTTAATTCCACTAGCATATATAGATGCCACAGCAGTAATTAAAGCTACTGATAACATAATACCAATAATAGTTACAACTGTTCTTTTCTTATTAAGTTTAAGATTTTTAATAGTTAATTTGTTAAGTAAGTTCATAATTATACCTCCTCAACAATTTTTCCATCTTCAATTTTTATTATCCTATCAGCAACTTTTGCAATTTCCATATTATGAGTAATCATAATAATAGTCTGATTCAATTCTTTATTTGATTTTTTTAGTAGAGCAACTATTTCATCACTTGATTTAGAATCCAAGTTACCAGTTGGCTCATCAGCTAGTATGATTGTAGGATTAGTGATTAAAGCACGACCGATACTTGTTCTTTGTTGTTGTCCTCCAGATAATTCATTAGGAAGATGATTTTTTCTATTTTGTAATCCTAATAGTTTTAATAAATCATTTAATCTTTCTTTATCTACTTCACGATTATCTAGTGAAAGTGGTAGAGTTATATTTTCTTCTACATTTAGTATAGGTATTAAATTATAGAATTGATATATTAATCCTACTTGTCTTCTTCTAAATATGGCAAGTTTATCATCGTTAAAATTAAATATATCTTTTCCATCAATAAAAACTTTGCCAGAAGTTGGTCTATCAACCCCACCAATTAAATGTAACAATGTTGATTTTCCAGAACCTGATGCACCAACAATAGCTACAAATTCGCCTTTTTCTACTGAAAAAGACACATGATCTAATGCAACAACTTTAGTTGTATCTTTACCATAAATTTTAGTTAGATTATCTACTTTTAAAATTTCCATAATCTCAGTTCACTCCTTTTCACACTAACATTATATTATAGTCAAAGTTACAACCAAGTTACAAAAGAAAAAAAAGATAAAATATTTTTTCAATTCTATCTTTTATGTTCACAACATCTTAATCTTCCAATACTTTTTTACCTAACTTCTTATAAAAGTCATAAGCATCTGAACATTCTTTTTTTGAAAGTTTTGTTTCTTTCATCATATAATCAACTGCTTCTTCTTTTGTTTTAAATTTATTTAATAATACTATAGTCTCAGATATTCTATTTAAAGCATTATCAAATTCTCTAAATAATATGCTTTTATCAGATGATTCATATAAATTATTTTTTAAAAGTTTTAATAAATTCTTATCTGCGATACTTTTATAATCATTATTACTTATTTTTTGCCCTGCAAATAATTCATTTATTGTAATATTTAAAATATTACATAAAGGCTCATATTGAGAAGAATCTGGTAAGCATACACCATTTTCCCATTTAGAGACAGATTTATCAGTTGTTCCTAATTTCTCTGCTAATTGAACTTGTGTTAATCCTTTTTCCTTACGACATTCAGCAATAAATTTTCGAATTTTATTTTGATCCATAATATTTCTCCTTTCTTAATTATTTTATGTTTTTTTTT
>JAEEGF011479517.1_pt1 | contig 122569 bp, 109 predicted proteins | sample 9134171 | NCBI WGS metagenome assembly JAEEGF01 (sample SAMN16246542, study PRJNA631951) | gut metagenome | biome: gut microbiome; feature: rumen; material: AP-attached | host: Bos | place: Iran: Karaj | collected 2018-10
CGAGGCGCTTCCCGCAGAGCATAATGGAGATATATGGTCAAGGGAAGCAACGAAGCATGGCGCAATTCTGACCGGAAAGATTCAAAGATTTCTATTAGGTGTTAGTATGAATATGCAAAAAGAGACAGCCCCGAAAGGCTGTCTCTTTACTGTTTATCGATTATCTCAGGGCTCCTGGAGCGTGACCTGGATGTGCACCGGGTTGTGATCGGAGTTTTCAAAGCCCAGATCCAGGGTCTTCACAAACTCCAGCTGCACATTGGGGCTGATGATGAAGCCGTCGATGACGTAATACTGGGTGTTCTTCACGTCCGTGGGGTCATAGGGCTGGTTCAGCAGGCGGCAGCTGGGGGTGTTCAGATCATAGACGAAGCGCCAGCCGTCACCCTCGGGCAGCATGTCGTCGCCCAGAATACCGGGGGTCCACAGATCGCTGTGGCTGTTCGGGTACTTTTCCAGGCCGCCGGGGAAGATCTGGTTGAAGTCGCCGCCGGCGATGACATAGTTGCCCTTCTTGTATTCGGTCTCGATAAACTCCCGCAGCTGCTTGGTCTGGGCGATCTTGCCCTCGCCGTCGTCGTAGGCCTCCAGATGCAGATTCACAAGAACCAGGTACTTGTCCGTTCCCTCGATGGGGACATAGCACACCAGAAGGCAGCGCTTCAGGTTTGCGATCCGCAGGGGCCAGGAGAAGGGGCAGGGGAGAGACTGCCGCTCCGCGTTCTCCACCTTGTAGCGGGAGATGGTGAGCAGCCCGCTGGTCACCTTGCCGATGGGCTCGGTGACATAGGTGACAGGGTTGGGGACGAAGGGGCAGTTGAAGTTCAGCGCGTGGTAAGCGGTGCCGTAAGAGAGCTTTTCCGCCTGGTTGATGTTATAGGTGCGGGAGGAATCGGTGTCCACCTCCTGCAGGATCACAAAGCTGTAATCCGCAGCGCGGGTGACCTCGTTGATCCCGTCCAGATAGCGCTGCACCGTAGCTTCATCCGCAGCGCGAACGTTCTGGCCGCCGTCCATGATGAAGTCGGATTCCGCGCCAAGCCCGGCGTAGCCGATATTCCAGCTCAGAATGTCCAGCGTGGCGCCCTGGGGCAGCGGGGTCACGGCCTCCTCCTTCAGCGGCTCCAGCGTTTCAATGGGGTCAGGGTTATACTCCGTCACCGTCAGCCAGCCGAGAAGACCGGCCAGCGCCACCACGACGAGAAGAACGAGAACAAGGAGTGTTTTGAGAACTTTTTTCATATGGCATCCTCCGTTCGTGTATTGATTGGATTCTATCATCAATCCCGCACAAGTGCAAGGGGAAAGGCTTGTTTTGCGGCATGAAAAATCACCCGCCGATCTCTCGGCGGGTGAGGGCTGCTGTCTTATTATTTCGCGTAGATCAGGCCGACGATCCAGTTGGAGAGCCGGCGGGGGAGGAGCTTTGCCAGCACGGCGGCGCCCTTGTAGGCGGTGCCCAGGGCGACCAGAGGCTTGGAGTGCTCCTTCAGCGCCATCTTGGCAACATACGCCCCGGCGTAGGCGGGGGTCATGCCGCCCCGCTCGTCCTTTTCCATGACGGCGACGGAGCGTTCGATCCGCCCGGCGTAGACGTCGTCGCCCGAAGAGGATTTCTTCCGCGCGTCGGTAAAGCCGGAGGCGATATCGCCCGGCATGACGGCGCACACGGTGATTCCGAAGGGGCGTACTTCGTTCTGCAGCGCCAGCACATAGGCGTTGATGGCGGCCTTGCTGACGGAGTACCAGAGCTGGAAGGGGATGGGCAGAATGCCCGCGATGGAGCTCATGCAGACGATGCGGCCGCTGCCCTGCTTGCGCATGGCGGGGAGCACGGCCTTGGTGGCGTTGTCCATACCGTAGAGATTCAGCTCCAACTGGGCGTGGGCGTCCTTGGACTCGGTGGTCTCCGCCGCGCCGGAGATGCCGAAGCCCGCGTTATTCACCAGAATGTCGATCCGGCCCTCCCGCTTCAAAACCTCCTCCACGGCGGCCTTGACCTGGGCTTCGTCGGTCATATCGGCGGTAATGTGCCGCACGCCCACCTGGGGCTTTTCCCGGCGGGAGAATTCATAAACCTTGCAGCCTGCCCGGTGCAGCTCTGCAGCCGTGCAGCGTCCGATGCCGCCGCTGCCGCCGGTGACGATTGCAACCTTTGCCATGGGGAAACCTCCTGTGTGTTTTACAAAATTCGTCTGTATTCTACCGCAGGAATGTACCCCCGTCAACCGAAAAAACTTAAGGAATCTTAACGAAGCAGACATTGCAACGGGAAAAACAGCGTGCTATAATATGAAAAAACTGTGATTTGGAGCATTGCCATGATCGCCTGGCTTACCGGTACCACCCTTGGCAAGTGCATAGTGACTTTCTTTGTTTCCATGCTGCCAATTGGGGAGCTGCGCCTTGGCCTGCCCTACGGCGTTGCCCTGGGACTTCCGAAGGCGCTTGTCCTGCCCGTCTCCATCCTGGGCAATATGGTTCCCGTGCCCTTTATCATTATCTATATCCGCCAGATTTTCGCCTGGCTGCGCCGGCACTGGGCAAAGCTGGACGGCTTTATCACCAAGCTGGAGCAGCGCGGAGAGGGAAAGAGCGAAGTGGTGGAAAAATACGGCACCTGGGGTCTGCTGCTCCTGGTTGCGATCCCCCTGCCGGGAACCGGAGCCTGGACGGGCTCTCTGGTGGCGGCGCTCTTGAACCTGAAGCTCCGCAGGGCGGTGCCGGTCATCTTCGTCGGCGTCGTCATCGCCGCGCTCATCATGACGGCGCTGACCATCGGCTTTACCCACTTCTTTTGAGAATAGGATTTTTGCCGGAAACGGATCCCTCCGCTTCCGGCGATTTTTTAAAAATTTTTTCTGGTTTTGAAACCTTTTCGCTTCCCAAACGTTATACAGACAGAAGGGAGCGTTTCCGGCACATAACCCGTTACCTTTTTGCTCTTTTCTGGAATTATGGTTTAGGACATTAATAGCGAGAAAGGAGAAAAACCATGCAGGATCACAAACATACGCCCAGCGGGAAGGAGACCGTTTCTGCCCGCGCCATCGACCTGTTTGTTCACAGGAATCAATATAAGAAAGATGTAAAAGACTACAGATGCAGATGCGTCCACTGCGGAAAGCTCATAACGTATCCAAAGACCTCGATCATTCTTTCTTCCTGTATTTATGTGATCATTTTTCTGGTTGCTCGGCTTTTCTTTCTTCTGAAGTTGATTTCTGTGGATTCCTGGGTGGTAGAGCTTGTTTTGACGCTGCTGATTCTTGGTGCCTTTTTGCTGTTCTACGGCGTTGTTTCCTATTTTTCCCTGGCGCGGCGCTCTTGGGAACTCGTTGATGCAGAGGGACAGGGCGAGGGACTGGCCGTTTTGCTGCATAAAGAGAAGCAGGAAAAATTCAAATGGAGATTTGGTTGGATTTTGCTTATCGTATTCGGGACACTTTTCGTCCTCGTTGAGATCTATTTCCGCTCCCGCGGCTGACATAATCCCATTGGGGTATTTGAAAAGAAAGGAGAACAAACATGGCACTGACCTGGGCACAGAAAAAAGCCGGGATCATGGAGATCATCGAGACCTATTATGCAAAACCGCTGCGGGATACGGGATTTGTCAGCTACAAGGGGGAAGGCTTTCACTGGTACAAAGTGAAGGATGAATTGCTGTACAAAGTGCATCTACCTCTGTTTTCCCCTGCGGGAGCATTGCGTATCGTCCCCTTGTTTGGCGTAATACCCCTGTATACATGGGAACTGATCGCGCCGCACAGACCGCTCAGAGACTGGACTTGGGACATGACGAGAGGAAGTGAGCACGCGTATAGCTTCCAGTATAATGTAAGTTATCAGGCTGCCGAGCGCAAGCTTGGGAAGCTGCCCCGGCCTTCCTATGCCTGGCCCATGATTAGCCACTGGCTTCCCAATGATTTGCATGTCGAGCATCTCAACACGGAGCGCTGGGGGGCGGAGATTCTGGACGAAGTCTTTTTCCCTCTGATGGAATCCGTTCATTCACCGGAAGAGCTCTATGCGTTTCACAAGGAGACGAACATCTTCTGCGCGGAATGTACAACAGAAGAGGAATACATGGAAAAAATGTTCGATCACTACAAAAAGGGCGCTGGTTGTATGATCAGCCAGGCCTTTGCGGATGAGTGTCTGCATTTTCGGGATGAGAAGCTATACCCCCTTGTACAGCGATCCATGGCTTTGTTCAGGGGAAGTTGCTTTCCCAAAGAGACCAAAGAGGAGAAAAACGACAGCCAGCGCTTGCGTGAACACGCAAAGCTCCTGGTTGCGGCTATCGAAAGTGGCGATCCATCCATTTTCGATGCGGAGGCAGAGAAAACCAAAAAGGACATGCTGGATCAGATTCGAAAAAAACTGCCGGACTTGATATTAGAGAAGTGACGAATTGACGCCTTGTGTGTTGGGAAAATGCTTTGTTCGGAAGCCGACTTACGGTATACAAACAGGAGAAAACCATGATAAAAACACATTCGATCCTGCGCAGCTTCTTGATGGTGCTGTATTCGCTCTGCGCGCATATTGCGATCTCGGTGTCGCTGCTCTGTTTTTTTGAGGCTCTGAATACCAGTCACTATTATCCCGCTATATCGCTGGGCTCCATTTTGAGGAGCGATACCCCGTTTCTCTTCTTCTTTGCCGCTTTTCTTGTCATCACGCTGCTGGGGACGATCATTTTTGCGTTTTCCAAAAACAAGGCTGAACTCGTCACGTCCTTTGTCAAGACCTTTATTCCGACTGTGTTTTGGAGTGATTTGCTGTTCTTCCTCTGGATTTTCCTCTTTGATCACTGAAGCAAAGTGGAAAATCCAGAGGTCGGTTCTGAATCTTCCCGGGCTTCGGGCTGCGCTTCGAGGGAGTTCTGCTATGAAATATGTGCATGGTATAGATGAGAAAAAACATGATCTATTAATGGCATGGGTAAACAGACTGATTTTTGTTGTAATTCTATTCGTCTTTCTCTTCTTTCTATCTTTTTTTGTTGGAATACTGATTTATCTTTTTTACTACAGGGGCGATAAAAGAGCTCTTTGGGGCTTGCTTATTTCTATTCCCGGTATAGCTGCTTCACTTGCGGGACTCTTTGAGGCAGCATGGAGGAATGGGCGCTATTTCCTAAATAATCAAGGCCTAACTCTGGTTTATCCATTAAAATCACAGTTTTATCCTTGGAGCACTTTCAAGAAAGTGTTTGTCTCTCCCATTCGACGAGGAGAAAGAATTAGCAGTACATATGAATACATCGTCCTTATTGTTTCTGATTGTGAGTCAAAAATGAACTCTTTCTCTGTTCCTGAATGCTGGCGCTATCGAAGAAAATTCGTAATCGTGCGAAGTTCAGAAGCACGAATCTTAGAGTTTAAAAAGTATTGCTCCTTCTCAGAAAGAACAACATCGGGACGAAACGCAAACTGAAACCTGGAAGGTGACTAAAACTTGTCATTGCGAGCCAGTGCGCTTTGCCTCCCCTGAAAGGGGAGGTGTCGCCGGCGTTTGCGCCGGTGACGGAGGGGTTTGGCGTGGCAATCCGCTCTTCATAAAAAACCCGTTTTTGTACGGCTTTCAAGTTGCGGATCGCCACACCAGTGACATCGGTCACTCACTACAAGTTCTTGGTGACGAAGGAGACTTAGAACTTGTGCGTGCCTTTGGTAGGTTTGCGATGACAGCAAACCGACTTTGTCTACAAGCAAAACGGGGACGCACGCGCGTCCCCGTTACAATTATCGTTTTTTCGCAAAGAACTCCTTCAGCAGCCCGGCGCAGTCCTGCTCCAAGACGCCGCCGTAGACCTTGGGTGTGTGGCCGTAGCGCTCGAAAAACAGGTCGATGACGCTGCCGCAGGAGCCGGAGATCGGTTCCTTCGCCCCGTAGACCACCGTTGGGATCCGGGCGTTGATGATGGCGCCGGCGCACATAGGGCAGGGCTCCAGGGTGACGGTGAGGGTGCAGCCCGAGAGTCGCCAGTTCCCAAGGGCTTGACAGGCCTCCCGAATGGCCTCGATCTCCGCATGGGCGGTGGCGTCGCCATTCTCCTCCCGGCGATTGCGCCCCCGGCCGATAATGTTCCCGTCCGCGTCCGTGACGACGCAGCCAACCGGCACTTCGCCCTGTTCCGCCGCCTCCCGCGCCAGAACAAGTGCGGCGCGCATTTCCTTTTCGTGCTCCATGCTTCCACCCTCTTCGTAGGGGCGGGCCTTGTGCCCGCCCGTATTCTTTGGATACGGATCTTGTTTCGGCGGACGACCGCAAGGGCGAAGCGAAGCGGAGGGCGCCCCTACAAGAAAAGGGCGACCGCGAGGCCGCCCTTCTCATAACTCAAAACTGAAAACTCAAAACTTCGCTTACGCCAGCGCCGCGGTGATGATGGACATCTGGTAGACCTCTTCCGCGTCGCAGCCGCGGCTCAGGTCGTTGATGGGGGCGTTCAGACCCTGCAGGATGGGGCCGTAGGCCGCGTAGCCGCCCAGACGCTGGGCGATCTTGTACCCGATGTTGCCGGACTGAATCTCCGGGAAGATGAAGGTGTTGGCATAGCCCGCGACCTTGCTGCCGGGGAACTTGAGCTGGCCGACAACGGGGGAGACGGCGGCGTCAAACTGCATCTCGCCGTCCAGATCCAGCTCGGGGGCCTTCTCCTTGGCGATGGCGGTGGCGTTGCGCACCAGGTCGACGTTGGCGCCCTTGCCGGAGCCCTTGGTGGAGTAGCTCAGCATGGCGACCTTGGGATCCATACCGAAGACCTTGGCAGTCTTGGCGGTTTCCACGGCGACTTCAGCAAGCTTGGCGGCGGCGGGGAGGATCACATTGCCTTCCTTGTCCACGGTGTCCTGGTAGTCGATGTTGATGGCGCAGTCGCCCATGCAGAGCATCGGGGCGCCTTCCTTGACCAGAATAAAGCAGGAGGACACCAGGTTCGCGCCCTTCTTGGTCTTCACCAGCTGCAGCGCGGGACGCACGGTGTCGGCAGTGGAGTAGGTGGCGCCGCCCAGCAGCGCGTCAGCCACGCCCATCTTCACCAGCATGGTGCCGAAGTAGTTGCCCTTCTGCAGAGCAGCGCGGCACTCCTCCGCGGTCATCTTGCCCTTGCGCAGAGCGACCATGGTCTCCACCATCTCGTCCATCTTGTCGTAGGTGGCGGGGTCCAGGATCTCCAGCCCCTCAATGTCGAAGCCGCCCTTCTCGGCCGCAGCCTTGACCTCTTCCACCTTGCCCACCAGAATGGGGGTGAGGAAGCCGTCTTTCTTCAGACGGGCAGCAGAGGAGAGGATGCGGGCGTCGGGGCCTTCGGTGTAGACGATCTTGCGGGGATTTGCCTTCAGGATTTCAATGAGATTTTCAAACATTGGTTTTACCCTCCAATTGTGTTTTTGATCAACATGCATAATTTAACACCAAGCGCCGTTTTTTTCAAGGCATTTGATGAATTTTCTGTTTACAAAGCGCGATCCTGCCTATATAATACTCCCTGTTATCAAATCGAAGGGGAGAATCCCATGGAACGTAATTTTCCCGAGACCCTTTCCGCCCTGCGGAAGGGGCGCAACATCAGCCAGCGGCAGGCGGCGGCGGATCTGGGCATCAGCCAGGCGCTGCTGAGCCATTACGAAAACGGCGCGCGGGAGCCGGGATTGAGCTTTGTGTGCCGCGCCTGCGATTACTACGGCGTGACGGCGGATTATCTGCTGTGCCGCTCTGCCCATCCCGGCGATGTGAGTGTGCGGGATTCCAGATTATTTCTGAACGAGATGCGGGATCTTTTAAACCGGGCGGAGAGCGCGCTGAATAACATTGAGGGGGAAGAACTATGATCGACCAGAAGCAGATTCGGAATTTCTCGATCATTGCCCATATCGACCACGGCAAGTCCACCCTGTCTGACCGCCTGATCGAAAAGTGCGGCGCGGTGGAGCAGCGGATCATGGAGGATCAGATCCTGGACAACATGGATCTGGAGAAGGAGCGGGGCATTACCATCAAGGCCCGCGCCGTCGGGCTGACCTACAAGGCGGGGGACGGGGAGAACTATACCCTGAACCTGATCGACACACCGGGGCACGTGGACTTTAACTATGAGGTGAGCCGCTCGCTGGCCGCCTGCGAGGGCGCGGTGCTGGTGGTGGATGCCAGCCAGGGTGTGGAGGCGCAGACCCTCTCCAACACCTATCTTGCGCTGGACAACAATCTGGAAATTCTGCCGGTGGTCAACAAGATTGACCTGCCTGCGGCGGAGCCCCAGCGGGTGAAGGACGAGATCGAGGAGATCATCGGCATCCCCGCCCAGGACGCGCCGGAGATCTCCGCCAAGGCCGGCATCAACATCGACGCCGTGCTGGAGGACATTGTTGCAAACGTCCCTGCCCCAGCCGGCGACCCGGACGCGCCGCTGAAGGCGCTGATTTTCGACAGCCAGTATGACAATTACCGGGGCGTCATCGTCTTCATGCGCCTGATCGACGGGCGCATCCGCCGGGACACCGAGGTGCTGCTCATGTCTACCGGCGCGCGCTACAAGGTGGTGGAGCTGGGACACCTGCGCCCCATCGGTCTGGATCCCTGCGACGAGCTGGCCGCCGGCGACGTGGGTTATTTCACCGCCAGCATCAAGAACGTGGCCGACACCCAGGTGGGCGACACCGTCACCGAGGCGCTGCGTCCCACGGCGGAGGCGCTGCCCGGCTACCGCCCGGCCCGCCCCATGGTCTTCTGCGGCATCTACACCGAGGACGGCTCCAAGTACCCCGACCTGCGGGACGCGCTGGAAAAGCTGAAGCTCAACGACGCATCCCTGAGCTACGAGCCGGAGAGCTCGGTGGCCCTGGGCTTCGGCTTTCGCTGCGGTTTCCTGGGCATGCTCCACATGGAGATCATCCAGGAGCGGCTGGAGCGGGAATTTGACCTGGAGCTGGTCACCACCCTGCCCTCTGTGATCTATAAGGTCGTGAAGACCGACGGCAGCGTGGTCATGGTGGACAATCCCCACAATTATCCGGACGTGCCCTCCATCGCGGAGGCATACGAGCCCTATGTGAAGGTCTCCATCATCACGCCCAACGACTATGTGGGCAACATCATGCCCCTCTGCCAGGATCGCCGGGGCGAGTACAAGAACATGCAGTACCTGGATTCCCGCCTGGTGGAGCTGCACTATGAGATGCCTCTCAACGAGATCATCTACGACTTTTTCGATACCCTCAAGGCGCGCACCAAGGGCTACGCCTCTCTGGACTATGAGTTCTCCGAGTACAAGCTCAGCGACCTGGTGAAGGTGGATATGCTATTAAACGGCGACCAGGTGGACGCCCTCAGCTTCATCGCCCACCGGGAGAAGGCCTATCCCCGCGCCCGCAAGCTCTGCGAGAAACTGAAGGAGAACATTCCCCGTCAGCTCTTCGAGGTGCCCATCCAGGCGGCCATCGGCGGGAAAATCATCGCCCGGGAGACGGTGAAGGCCATGCGCAAGGACGTGCTGGCCAAGTGCTACGGCGGCGACATCACACGCAAGAAGAAGCTGCTGGAAAAGCAGAAGGAAGGCAAAAAGAAGATGCGCCAGCTGGGCACCGTTCAGATCCCCACGGAGGCCTTTCTGGCCGTTCTCAAGCTGGACGAGTGAGGGGGAAGCGGAGTTTTGAAAGAACGATGGGAAATAATCCGGCAGAACAAGCCGCTTGTTGGACTGCTTAGGGCAATCCTGCGATTCGCGCTGATCATGGGCTTGATTTTGGGCTCAGGCAAGCTGTTTATTGCAAAGGGCTGGAACCAGAACGATATGTTGATGAAGCTTGTGAGGCCTTTGGCCGGCGCGGTAATTCTGTACGGCATTTGGGGCATCATCCACAGCATCGTCCCCCTTGATATGCAGTGCCGCGAGACTCGAAAAAAGAGACAGGAAGAAAAGCGCCGCCGACAGGTAGAACAGGGAGAGCTGGAACTGGTCTGGGCCGTCGTCACCGGCGTTCGTGTGAACAGTCATGTGAGAATTAACGGTAAAAACCCCGTCTACCTGCGTTATCGTCTGGAGAGCGAGGAGCACGAGATCCGGATACACGATACCGAACTGCAGGAGGCAGTTGGCTGCCGCCTGCCAGTCTATCGGACGCGGGGCGGAAAGCTGGAGCCGGATCCGGCGCAGATTGACTGGAGCAGCAAACCGGAGCCTTCTGAAACAAAAGAGCCGGGGACTGACGGGCTTCCTATAAGGAAAGAAGAGCAAGAACGGCAGAGCCTGGAGCGCGAGCTGCGCAAAAATCGAAAGGTTTTGGCTTGGGTCATCGTATTTGGCCTGATTCTTTTGCTCCTGAGCGGGTTCCTCTTCTATGTGGGATTCATTCGTCCTCGACAGGTTGTGCCGCAGTCTTTGATTATGATCCTTCCCTTTGCTGGGACCGGTGGTTTTGTCCTGTTCTCTGTTATTCGTTCCTGGAAAGCCATCCGGGAACTGGAGAGTACCGGCGAGCCGCTGCAGGCGACCATCATCAGAATCGAGCGAGGCTATGGGGAAAAGACGAAGAGAGATAGAAACGGATTAATTCAGTATACGGTCATCTGCGAAGCAAACGGTCTTCGCTTTAATACAGAGACAGTATCTCCGCCGGCTAACGCAATTGGAAAGACTGTGACCGTGTTTGTGGTAAAAAACAACCCCAAAATCTACAGAGTGATAATGGAATCTGTCAACTGAGCTGCGTATACTGTGGGACAAGTCGGGATCGGATCAAACCTCGCAGGTTCTGACACGGCAACACGTCAATATGCCCCAAAAGATGAGAAGAAACCCGTAGGAAAAAGAAAAACAAAACGGCGGAGGTCTGAAAAAACTCCTGTTGGAGTCCAATGGCTTGGGGACGCTGCTGGCATTTGCGCTTGCGATATACCTGCTGTCTGTGGTTCACCGGGTTCGGGATGCTGGACGGAGACTATAACCTCGTTGCCCGCGCCGTAATTGTGTTGCTGACCATCACCGCGATCGTGGTGCAGATTAAAGTTGGAAGCTATATTTCCCAGTATCCCAAACGGGGCATTGGAGCGGTTTTGCTGATCTTGGGCTGCGGATTTGTATATGCTTGGATTTATATGCTTACGAAATCCGGTGGACGCATCGGTAATATCGCAATGAGCCTGATTGTGTTGTTCGCAGGTTTGATATTTGCACTCATTGGCTTCTTCTATCTGCGAAAGGAGCAGCGCGCCTCTGCTCGATCCAGGCAAAAGGACGACCTCTCTTAAACATTTCTTAATCCAATACCCTCTTGGTTCTTAATGACCGGGAGGGTATAATGCTCTCGAGAGGTGGGAGAAAGACATGATAAACAACATTCTCATCTGCGACGACGACAGGGACATTGTCTCGGCGCTGAAGATCTATCTGGAATCCGAAAATTACCGCACTTTTGCCGCCTATAACGGCCGGGAAGCGCTGGCGATCCTGGAGCGGGAGGAGATCCACCTGGTGCTGCTGGACGTGATGATGCCGGTGCTGGACGGCGTGAGCACGCTTTCCAAGCTGCGGGAGAGCTCCAACGTGCCGGTGATCCTGCTGACTGCCAAGAGCGAGGACACGGATAAGATCCTGGGGCTCAACGTGGGGGCGGACGATTACGTCACCAAACCCTTCAACCCCGTGGAGCTGCTGGCCCGGGTGCGCTCTCAGCTCCGGCGCTATCTGCAGCTGGGCGGCGGCACGGTGCGGGAGGACGTGCTCACCATCGGAGCTATCACCTTGGACGACAGCAGCAAGACCGTCACTGTGGACGGAGAGCCGGTAAACCTGACGCCCCGGGAGTACGACATCCTGAAGCTTTTGATGCAGAATCCCGGCAAGGTTTTCCACCCTCGGGATCTCTACCGCAAGGTCTGGAACGAGGAGCCCTACGGCGCCGAGAGCACCGTGGCTGTCCACATCCGGCACCTGCGGGAGAAGCTGGAGATCGACCCCGCCAACCCCCGCTATATCAAAGCGGTGTGGGGTCAGGGATATAAATTCCAATCGTAGGGGCGACCTGTGGTCGCCCGAAAAAGGAGGGCTGAAACATGAAAAAACTATACGGCAGCTTTGCTGCCAAGATGATTGCCGTGATCCTGCTGTGCCTGCTGGTGCTGGTTTTTACAGCCTCTGCCATCAGCGCGATCTTTTTGTTCGAGTGGCAAGGCTATACCATGGGCTATCAGGATTTTCTGTACCGGACGGTCGGAGCTGACGCGGAAAGCTATATCGGCGAGATCGGCTGGTCTGTTCTCTGGGGAACAGCGCCGGAGGATGCGTCGAGCTACGAGGGCCTGCAGGTACGGATCTTTGACTGCGACGGGAAGGAGTTGTATTCTGATTATGACGGGGCAGAGACCCTGCTGGAAATCAACAGACAGTTCAGCCCGGATTACGCTCTCGTTCCTCGAACTTCGGAGGAGATCAGCTATGAGGACGGTGACATCACCGTTGTTCCCTATGCCACCATGGTTCCCTCCACGCCTGCTCCGAGCGGTTCCGGCAGTAACCTGCCTGCGCCGGAAAATCCGGAGGAGCCTTTGTGGGTAGCGACCATACTCCAGTCCGGAGAAGAAGAACGCTTTTCCACGGAGGAAGAAGCCAGAGAATGGATCCGGCAGCACGAAATCACCGTGAAGGGCTATGTGCTGGCCGATCAAAGCGGGCAAGGGGTCTTTCAAACGCGCATCAGCTTGGCCAATTTCCTGTATTCCTGGCGTTTCGCCTTCCTGTGGATCGCGGGCTTGAGTTTCCTGCTTGGCGTACTTGTTTTTATTTTCCTGCTCTGCGCTGCCGGGCACCGGAAGGGCACTGACGAGATCGTTCCCAGCTTTGTGGAGAAGATCCCCTTCGACCTTTTCACCCTTGGGATCGGAATCGCTTGTATGGTGTGCATGACTCCGCTCGCGGCAGGCTGGGACTTCCTGGTCACGCTGATCCCGGTGATCCTGGCGGTGGGGCTGCTGTTCCTGCTCTGGTGCATGAGCTTTGCCGTGCGGGTAAAGCTGGGGACCCTGCTTGATAACTGCCTGCTCTGGCGCGGCATCCGCTGGCTCTGGCAGGGCGGGAGAGCGATACTTCGCAATCTGCCCATCCTCTGGAAATGGGCGCTGGGAATTGCGGTCTTTGCGCTGCTGGATCTGGGACGGCGGCACAGCGCGATTTTTTCCTATAATCGTACCACCTTCTGGTGGTTCCTCTGCTGGGCGCTGATCGCGGGCGTCACCCTCTATGCGGTGCTGGCCTTCCGGCGTCTGCGAAAAGGCGCGAAGGAGATCGCCTCCGGCAACATGAACTATTCCATTGACGAGAAGAACCTGCTCCTGGACTTCAAGGATCACGCCCACGACCTGAATCATATCCGGGACGGGCTGAACGACGCCGTGGAGCAGCGCATGAAGTCCGAGCGCTTCCGCACGGAGCTCATCACCAACGTCTCCCACGACATCAAAACGCCGCTGACCTCCATCGTGAATTATGTGGATCTGCTGCAGAAGGAAGAGCCGAAGACGGAAAAGCAGCAGGAGTATCTGGAAGTGCTGTCCCGGCAGTCGGCAAAGCTCAAAAAGCTCATCGAGGATCTGATCGAGGCCTCCAAGGCCTCCACCGGCAATCTCTCGGTGAACCTGCAGCCCTGCGATCTCTCCGTCCTTCTGGATCAGACGGCGGGAGAGTATGGCGAGAAGCTGGAAAAGGCCGGGCTGGAGCTGGTGCTGCAAAAGCCCGAGAGCCCGGTGACGGTGATGGCGGATGGGCGGCACCTCTGGCGGGTGTTCGACAACCTGCTGAATAACATTGTGAAATACGCCATGCCGGGCACCCGGGTTTACCTGAGCCTGCAGGCGCAGAGCGCGGAGGCGCGCGTGACCTTCCGCAACATCTCCCGGGAGCCGCTGAATCTCAGCGCGGCGGAGCTCACCGAGCGCTTTGTGCAGGGGGATGCCTCCCGGCACGCAGACGGCAACGGCCTGGGCCTTGCCATCGCCATGAGCCTGATGAAACTGCAAAAGGGCGATCTGGACATTGAGGTGGACGGGGATCTTTTCAAGGTGACCCTGCGTTTTCCGATAGGATGAGAAAGAAGGGGAAAACATGAACAAAATGAAGCTCCTGCCGGTTCTTTTCCTGATATGCCTTGCGCTTTGCCTCTTGACCGGCTGCGGTACGGAGGCGCGGGAGACCGCACCGGAAACCGAACTGGTTTATGCCGCGGATTTTCACAAGATCCCGCTGAACAAGGATCGGGATCTGCAGCCCGTCTGCTTCACGGAGGACGGCTTCTATGCGTCATGCGAAGAGCGGCTTGCCGTGGGGGAGATCCCCGAGGGCGAGACGCCGGAATATGTGGGGCAGTATGACAGCTTTGGGCAGAAGCTGTATTTCGTGGGCCTGAACGGAGAGCTGCGGCCGCTGGACTATGTACTGGAAGCCTCCGCAAAACAGGAGGAGCGCAAGAATTATGCATGCAGCGCGAATATCGAGATCCTGTTCCCCCGGGAGGACGGACGGCTCGCGCTTGTGGAACGGTATTACGAATCCTGGTGGGACGGGCCGGAGGGAATGCTGGAAAACGATCCCGCCTATTATGATTACTATCAGATGGCCGACATCTGCAAAGTCACCTTCCTGGACGAGAACGGCGCAGTTCTCTCCTCTGATCCGCTGGAGTGGGAAGGAGGGTCGGACAGCGTGTGGCTTGACTGGCGCAGTGCCGTCATGGACTCCGGGGATCGTCTGATCGTCCCGTCGAACGAAACGACCTTCGTTTTCTCTGCCGATGGCACGCTGCTGCAGCAGATCGAGCTGAACGGCTGGGCAAGTCAGGCGCTGCTGCTGCCGGACGGACGGGTCGGGATCGTCGGCACAGACAGCAGGGGATCTCGGATCGCGATCCTGGACCTGGAGAGGGGAGAGGTCAGCGAGAGTCTCAGCCTTCAAAACTGGCCGGATCGCTGCTACACCGGAGCGGGTGAATATGACTTCTACTTTACAAGCGGAACGAAGCTCTACGGCTATTGCATTTCGGAGAAAAGGGAGGAGCTGATCCTGAATCTGCTGGACTGCGATCTTGGCGCGGAGGGACTGCTTTGGCTCCGCGCAAAAGAGGACGGCGGCTTCTTGTGCTACTGTGCAGACCAGCAGGAGCTTGACCAGGTAGAGATCAAAAGAACGGAGCGCTCCGCTCTGCAGGAAAAGCGGGTCTTGACGCTGGGAACCTTTTCGCCGGATGAGGTGAGTCCGCTGGTTCTCCGCTTCAACCGCAGCCACTCGGACGTCCGCATCCAGATCCTGGACTATTCCGAAGCTGTGTCCGGTGTTTCGGATGCGGAGGTCATAGGGGAAATGAACCGGATCAATGTCCAGATCATGAGCGGAGAGATGCCGGATCTGCTGATGCTGCGCGGCCTGCCCTATGAGCAGCTTGCGGCAAAGGGCCTGTTGGAGGATCTGTACCCCTATCTGGATGGAGACCCTGTTTTGCAGAGAGAGGATTTTCTGCCAAGTGTTCTGCAAGCGATGGAGATGAACGGAAAGCTGTACCAGATCGCGCCCGGATTTTCGATTTATACCCTTCTCGGCTCGCCGGATGTGGTCGGCACCGAGCCGGGATGGACGATCCGGGAGCTGGAGGAGGCGGCCGACACCATGCCCGAGGGCTGCGCGATCCTGGGCCCCTACAGCACACGGGATCAGGTGCTGATGGAAATGATGTTCGCGGGAATGAACGACTATGTGAACTGGCAGGAGGGCCGCTGCGACTTTGACAATGAAGATTTCTGCGAGCTGCTTCGATTCTGCGCCCGCTTTCCCGCTGAGGTGGACCCGAACGGCGTATATAGCTCAGAACTGATGCGAATCGCCTCCGGCGAGCAAATGCTGATGGAGAACAGCATCGGCAGCTTGGAGGATCTGGGCTACTGCGACCAGTATTTCGGCGGGGCCTGCACCTATATCGGCTTTCCCTGCCGCAGCGGATGCGGCAGCTACCTGCAGATGAGAAACAGCTTGGGAATGAGCGCTTCCTGCTCCGACAAAGAAGCCGGCTGGGAATTCCTGCGCATGTTTCTAAGTGAAGAGTACCAGAGCAATCAATACGGTATTCCGCTGCGCCGTGACGTGTTCCAGAGTCAGCTGGAGGACGCCATGCGGATTGATTACATGATGAATGAGGACGGAAAGTATCTCCTGGACGAAAATGGACAGCGAATCCCGATCTCCCGCGGCGGCATGGGGATGGCTGACGAGAGCGGCGGAAGCATCAGCTTTGAATACTATGGTCTTACCCGGGAACAGGCGGATCGCTTCCTGGCTCTGCTGGAGCTTGCGGAAGTCCTGCCCGGCAGTACTACCGAGATTTTTGAGATCGTGAACGCCGAAGCCGCCGTCTTTTTTGCCGGCGACCGCAGCGCCGAGGATACCGCGAAGGTGATCCAGTCAAGAGTCAGTCTGTATCTCAGCGAGCAGGGCTGATCAAAACAGTAATTCACCGGGCGACCGAATGGCCGCCCGGTTTATCTGTTATCATGGGAATCGCGCTGCGAATTCCTCCGGCGTGGTGCTGCGGTAGATTCCGATGCGGTGAATCAGCAGGGGGTCGTCCCCGGTGACGTAGGCCGGGCCGCCCATCTTGACGCCAAAGCGATAGTCCTTGCGGCAGATGGTAAGCGTCTCTTCGTTCTGCCGCCCGCGGGGATAGGCAATGACATAGGGCTCTTTATTCGTCAGCTTCAATAGCTCCACCTTGCTCCAGCAGAGCTCCTCTTCTTGCTGCTCTGCGCTCAGCGTGTCCAGATCCAGGTGATATTGTGTGTGGCATTGAATGGAGACCAGTCCGGAAGCCTGCATTTCCAGGATCTGCTCCCGGTTTACGTTATGAGGACTGTCCAGATAGCCGCTCACGATAAAGAGCGTCGCCTTTATCCGGTACTTCTGCAGGAGGGGGAAGAGTTCTGTGTAATTGTCCAGATAGCCGTCATCAAAGGTCAGCAGGATCGGCTTTTCAATCTGATCCACATGCTTGAGATCCTCAAACCAGATTGGCGTGTAGCCCCGCTCCCGCAGCAGATTCAGCTGCGCATCCAGGGATTCCGTTGTGACGACAAGCTCCGCGCCTGGGCGAAGATTCTCCCCAACGCCGTGATACATCAGCACCGGGACCCGATAGCCCTGGGGCACTTCCCAATCTCCCGCGGCGGAAGTGCACCAGAGCTTGCTGTCGTCTGCCTCACGATAGAGGGAAATCCCCTGCGCGGTACAAAAATCCTCGATGCAGAGATAGTCCCGACCCGCGTAGGGGATCGTCTCGCAGCGCAGCGTTTCTCCCGCCCAGAAATCCTTGTCCAAAGCATCCAGAAATTCTGCCGCAACCGCATAGTGCTTTGTCCCGCCCTCTGCGCCAAGACCGGGGGAGGATAGGAGCTTCCCGTCCACATATATGTCCAGCTTGTGCTTTGCTGTGAAAGGCTCTTCTGCTTCTTCTTGGTTCGAGAGGAAGACGTGCAGCATGATCTCGTGATCGGGGGAGAGAAAAGCAAAAAGAGCAGAAAGAGAGAGCAGGAGAAGGAGGGATCGCCAATTCAGTCCCTTTTCCATTCTCCTGCCCTCCTTTTTTGCTCCGAGCGGAGCTTATGTATAGAGGATCAGGGCGATGGCCTCCAGCGGCTCGTCGCTGATGCACTTGAGGGCGTGGCCCTCCCCGTCGCCCACAACGGTCACGTCGCCGGGGCCGACTTCCCGCAGAATGCCGTTGTCGTTGTAGAGACCCAGCCCCTTCAGAATGCAGTAGGTCTCGCCGTCGCCGTGATGGATGTGCCAGCCGATCTCACAGCCTTTCTCCAGCACCAGGTGGGAGAAAACCCGACCTTTGCCGTACATTTCCTCCGGACCGTTCAGAATGCGGTGGAAGATGGCCTCCCCCTCGCCGCCGAACATCTTTTTGCGCTCGTGGATTCGCTCGTCATTTCTTCTGATCATTGTTTCCCCTCACATTCCAAGTTCCTCGTCGATAAGGACGACCTCTGCTTCCATATCCATCATGGGCGCCCACAGCACCAGCAGCGCCCGGCAGACCCGCTCCGGGCTGCGGCAGTCGTGGCACTTGCCGTCCCGCTGACAGGGCGGCTTGTCGGTAAAGCGCTTGCAGTTTTCCACCGCGGCCACGTTCCGCGCGCGGTGAAGGGCGGATTCAAAATCCGGACACAGCTTGTTGACGCCTGCCACAATATACAGCTTCTTGTTGCCGAAGACCTGCCCGGCCAGGCGGTTGCCCCGCCCGTCGATGTTCAGGATCTCGCCGTCTTCGCTGATGGCATTGGCGCTGGAGATATAGACCGGCGCGGCGTTGGCCTTCTGCAAGGTCTCCGGCCCGGGGACGCGCCAGTGCCAGTGTACGGTGTTGCGCTCGCTCAGCTTCTCGTAGAGCTCAAGCTGATCTGCGGTTTTGCAGCCGCCGATGCCCACCGTTGTATCGTGGATCTGCTCGGCAAGATACGCGACAGCTTCCGCTCCCGTGGCGAAGTGCCGGACGGAAAAGCCTCGGAGCTGCAGGCTGCGAATCGCTTTTTCAATATTCAATTGGTATCCCTCCCGGCTTGATGATACATCCATTGTACTATCAAGTCGGGAGCTTTGCAACCGGAATCGCGCATCACTTTTCCAGCGCCTCCGCCAGCTCCTTGGCGGAGAAGGCCAGGCGGCGGGCAAACTCGCTGTCCTGCGCGTTAACGGTGATGCGCAGGGCGCTTCGAGCGCTCAACGGAGCGATTTGCAGCTCAAAGTTTGGCTCGTGCAGGCAAATGCCATCGGAGTAATCGGCGTCCATTTCCAGCATCCATTGAGAGAGCCGCCCCATCAGCGCGGCGCGATCCCGGCAGGGGAGTTCCAGGAGAAAGCCCTCCGGCTTCGTTTCCGTCTCCGGCTCGGGAGGCTTGCTTTGGAAGGCGTCTCCCGGTTCCAGCTGAAGCCGACCCTCCAGCGCGTCCACACAGCATTGATAGTAGGACAGCGGCGTTCCCACATCGCACCAATAGCCCTCCAGCGGAACGCCAAGCACCAGTTCTTCTTGCTGAACCAGCAGGGGAAAGAGGTCCCGCCCAAAGTCGAAATGCTTGCACGCGGGGATCTGCTGGATTGCCCGGGAAGATAAGACGTAAATGCCGGTGTTGACCAGATCGGAAACCACCTGTCCCCAGCGGGGCTTCTCCACAAAGGCGCGGATCGTCCCGCTTGCGTCCGTCACGGTGAGGCCGTAGCGCAGGGGGGCGCTGTCCCGGTGCAGCGCCAAGGTCGCAATGGCGCCGCGCTCCCGGTGCCGGTCATAGAGCTCCTTCAGATCCAGGTCACAGGCCGCGTCGCCCGAGATGACCAGTACGTCCTCGTCCCCGATGAAATCAGAGCAGTTTTTCACCGCCCCCGCCGTGCCGAGATCCGACGTCTCCACCCGGTATTCCAGCGAGAGACCGAAGGCGCTGCCGTCTCCAAAGACGGAGCGGATGTCCTCCGGGCGATATTTCAGCGCAGCGCAGACCTGGGTAAAACCGTGTTTTTGCAAAAGACGCAGAATATGCTCCATCAGGGGACGCCCCAAAAGGGGCACCATGGGCTTTGGCAGATCGCCCGTAACAGCTTTGAGCCTTGTCCCTTCTCCACCAGCCAGCAGGATTGCTTTCACAAGCCACCTCCACGGATCGTTTTTCATCTTTTGATGCCAGCATTCCCCACTTTGAGCAAATTATCAGTTGTAATGCGCGATTTGTTTTGGTATAATATCTCAATGATTAAATGGGTGTAATGCTGGAGTATAGGAGGTGTGGCGCTTGAAGAGCAATAAAAACTTTAAACGGCTGTCGGAGCCAGGCGTCCAAATTTATCTGTTTTTCATGATCCTGTTTGCCCTTGGCGCGCTGTATTTGAAGGAATATCTGCTGGCGGCGGCAGAGGGCGGCGTGATTTTGGTTCTCCTGGTCTATGCTCTGATCGCCCGCAGAGTTCGAGAAAAACAGCTGACCGCGTTTATCGAGTCTGTGACCTATGACACGGAAAACGCCAAAAACAATACGCTTCTCCATTTTCCGCTTCCTATCGCGGTGTTCCGGCTGGATGACGCCAGCATCGTATGGGGCAACGATATGTTCTTCACCATGTGCGGTGTTTCCAAAAAGCGCATCGACGCCCGGATCACCGATCTTGTCCCCGCCTTCTCCGGCAAATGGCTGACTGAGGGGAAGAAGCGGTATCCCGAGATCATCGTGCTGGGCGGGAGAAAGTACCAGGTGCATGGGAACCTGGTCCGCTCCGATAAGTCGGAGGCGGGGAACGCCTTCCTGGGTGTGACCTACTGGGTGGACATCACCGAGTACGAGGACATCCGCCTGGAGTATGAGGGCTCCCGTCCCGTGCCCGGCATTGTGGTCATTGACAATCTGGATGAGCTCTACAAGAATCTGCCCGAGCGGGCGCGCAACGATCTGCGCGACGAGGTAGAGGATAAGCTGCACCAGTGGTGCGACAGCTACCATGGGATCCTGCGCCGCTATGACCGGGATCGCTATCTGGCATTCTTTGAAAAGCGGAACGTCGACAACATGCGGGAGGATAAGTTCAGCATCACCGAGCAGATCCACCAGGTGGAGAGCTCCAACGGGGTAGACGCCACGGTCTCCATCGGCTTTGGGGAGGAGGCCTCCAACCTGGGTGAAGCGCTGCAGTTTGCAGACATGGCGGTGGAGCTTGCCCTGACCCGCGGCGGCGACCAGACGGTTATCAAGAACCGGCTGAGCTTTGAGTTTTTCGGCGGCCGCGGGCTGGAAGTGGAAAAGCGCACCAAGGTAAAGTCCCGCGTCATGGCCAACACCCTGGCCGAGCTGATGCGCGATTCCTCCAAGGTCTTCGTCATGGGACACCGGTTTGCGGATCTGGACGCGGTGGGCGCTGCGGTTGGCGTCTGCTGCATGGCGAGAGCCTGCGGCGTCAAGGCGTCTATCGTTATCGATCAGGAGCACAATGCTTCCAAATCGCTGCTGCAGCGTCTCCGGGGGGAAAAGGAATACAAGGACGCATTCCTTACCACGCAGGAAGCCATGCTCACCGCCGACGGGAAGACCCTTCTCGTCGTTGTGGATACCAACCGGCCGGAACAGGTTGAGGATGCGGATCTGCTCGCCGCCTGCAACCGGGTTGCGGTCATTGACCATCACCGCGTTGCCGCGACCTATATCCAAAACGCCGCCTTGGGCTTTATTGAGCCCTATGCTTCCTCCACTTGCGAACTGCTGACGGAAATCCTGCAGGAGGTCGCGGATCAGACGCAGATCACCCGCTGCGAAGCGGAGGCGCTGCTGGCCGGCATCGTGCTGGACACCAAGAGCTTCTCGCTGCGCACCGGCGAACGGACCTTTGACGCGGCGGCCTGGCTGCGCCGGGCGGGCGCCGACACCACGGAGGTCAAAAAGCTGTTCCAGACGGATATGGAGGATACCATTGCACGCTATACCATTCTGCAGAGCGCGGTGCTGTACCGGAACGTGGCCATGGCAGCGCCCTACGCGCCGCAGAAGCGCATTGTGGTGGCCCAGGCCGCGGATGAGCTGCTGAACATCTCCGGCGTGGACGCCTCCATCGTCCTTGCGCCGGACGGGAACGGCAAGATCTATGCCTCCGCCCGCTCCATCGGAGAGCTGAACGTACAGATCTTGATGGAAAAGCTGGGCGGCGGCGGCAATCGCAGTGCAGCTGCGGTACAGTTTGCCGGCATCAGCGTGGACGAAGCGGAAAAGAAGGTTCGCGCCGCGATCGACGAATATCTGGGCTGAAAGCTTAGAAGCCAATTCGGAGAGAAAAAATCACTCCTCTATGAGGACGGCTTCCTTTCAAGAGGAAGCCTATTGGGAAAGGAGAACAAAATGAAAGTCATATTCAATACCGATGTAAGAGGACAGGGCAAGAAGGGCGAGATGAAGGAAGTCTCTGTGGGTTACGCCCGCAACTATCTGATCCCCCGCGGTCTGGCCGCCGAGGCCACCCCGGACCATATCAACGCCCTCAAGCTGAAGGAGAAGGCCAAGGCCGCTCAGGCTGCCAAGGAGAAGGCCCAGGCAGAGGAGTACGGCAAGAAGCTGGGCGCGGTGCAGGTGATCGTGCGCGCCAAGGCCGGCAATTCCGGCAAGCTCTTCGGCGCTGTTACCTCGGAAGCCATCAGCAAGGCGCTGAAAGAGCAGTTTGACATGGACATCGAGAAGAACAAGATCGTCCAGAGCGAGCCCATCAAAACCTTCGGAAGCTTCTCCGTCAAGGTCAAGCTGGGCTATGAGGTCAGCGGCAATGTAAATGTCCTGGTCGTAGAGGACAAATAATCGTTTCATATTTGTTTAGATGTGAGGAGCGCGCCAAATGGACGAGCTTTTAGGGAAAAGAATCCCGCAATCTCCCGCGGCAGAGCAGGCGGTTGTCGGTTCCATGCTCATCGACCCCAACTGCATTCCAGATGTTCTGGATAAGCTGAAGGCGGATGAGTTTTATGTGAAGCGCAACCGCGATCTGTTTGAGACCATGTACGCCATGTTTGCCTATGGGCAGACCATCGACCCGGTGACCGTGCTGGATCAGATGAAGGTGCGGGGCGTCTACGAGGACGGTCTGGAAAACAGCATGGCCGAGATCATGCGCATGACCCCCACCTCCGCCAATGTGCTGGAGTATGCCGCCATCGTGCGGGATCGGGCGCTGCTGCGCCGCCTGGGAGAGACGGCGGATGAGATCAACCAGATGGTAGGCGAGGGCACCGGCGAGGCGGACGCCATGCTGGAGGCGGCGGAACGGAAGATCTACGCCTTGCGCCAGGGACGCAATGTGGGCGGCCTGCTGCCCATCTCCGGGATCGTACAGAATGTTTTCGACAATCTGAACGAAGCTGCCGCCTCCGGTAACAAGATCCCGGGCATCCCAACCGGCCTTGCGGATCTGGACAGGATGATCCTGGGCCTCAACAAGTCCGAGCTCATTCTGATCGCCGCCCGTCCCGGCATGGGCAAGACCAGTATCGCCTTGAACATCGCCCTGCACGCGGCGGTGCACGAGGGGAAGACCATCGCGGTCTTTTCCCTGGAAATGAGCCGGGAGCAGCTGGTGAGTCGGCTACTCTCCAAGGCTGCGCTGATCCCGTCCCAGAATCTGCTGACCGGCCAGCTCAGCCCGCAGCAGTGGCGGGACATTACCGACGCCGCCCAGACCCTGAGCATGACGGACATTCGCATTGACGATAATCCCACGCTGACGGTCTCGGAAATGAACGCCCAGTGCCGCCGGATCCCCAAGCTGGATCTGGTGGTTATCGACTACCTGCAGCTGATGCAGTCCGCGGGAAGCGGCCATAGCTGGTCCAACGAGAGCCGCACCCAGGCGGTCAGCGACATCAGCCGGATGATGAAGATCATGGCCAAGGAACTCAATGTGCCGGTGATCTGTCTGAGCCAGCTGAGCCGTGCAAACGAGTCCAGGCAGGACAAGCGCCCCATGCTGTCCGACCTGCGTGAATCCGGTGCCATTGAGCAGGACGCGGACGTTGTCATCGGTCTGTACCGGGACGGCTATTACAACAAGGAATGCGAAAACCCCAACCTGGCTGAGGCCATTATCCTGAAAAACCGCAAGGGCTCTACCGGCACGGTGGAGCTGACCTGGCTGCCGGAGTATACTTCCTTCGGAAACGTGGAAAGATGGCACGAGGATGAATAGAGATTTCGCGCTCCTGCCCCAAGGATGCCGTGTGCTCTGCGCCGTCTCCGGCGGGGCGGATTCCATGTGCCTGCTGCACTGGCTCTGCTCTCAGGGAGATCTGCAGGTCATCGCCGCGCACTACGAGCACGGTCTGCGGGGAGAGGAATCCCTGCGAGACGCCGCTTTTGTGGAGGATTTCTGCAAAAAGATCGGCATTCCCTGCATCGTCGAGCACGGAGACGTGGGCGCATACGCAGGAGAAAAGCATCTGGGCATTGAGGAGGCCGCGCGGGAGCTGCGCTATGCCTTCCTGGAGCGCACGGCGGAGGAACAGAGCTGCGATCGGATCGCCACCGCCCATAACGCGGACGATCAGACGGAAACCGTTTTGCTAAATCTCTGCCGCGGCGCAGGTCTCTCCGGCCTCTGCGGGATCCCGCCGAAGCGGGGGCGGATCGTGCGTCCGCTGCTGCAGACAACAAGGCGCGAGATCGAGGAGTATCTGCTTACGAACGCGCTTTCGCATGTGGAGGACAGCAGCAACGCAGACGAGAGCTTTCACAGAAATCGGCTGCGCCACCAGGTGCTGCCGGTTTTGCGGGAGCTGAACCCGCGACTATCCGAGACGGTGGCACGCAGCAACGCGCTGCTGCGGGAGGACGCGGATTGTCTGGAGGAACAGGCGGAGCGTTTTTTGAAAGCGTATCTTACCGAGAAAAGCCTCCCGATCAGGGAACTTCTTGCGCTGCATCGGGCGATTTCCTCCCGGGTGCTGCGCCGCGTCTGTCCGCAGATGCTGGAACTGAAGCATGTGGAGGCTGCGCTTGATTTTTGCACAGGAGAGGGACTGGGCTATCTGGATCTGCCCGGGCTGCGTCTGCGCAGAGAGCAGGGAAGACTGTATTTTTCCGGGGAGAGTGTCCGAATTCTCCCGGAACGCATCGTTCGGGCAGGGGAGATCCTGGAGCTGCCGGAAATCGGCCTCCGCTTCCGGGTTGATCAGATCGTCTATCAGGGAGAAGTTTACGACTTATTCAAAACTTTTCTCTTCAAATGTGAGCATATTTGTGGTACACTGATTTGCACCGGCCGCCGACCGGGGGACAGCTTTCATCCCCAGGGCAGAAACTGCGGCAAAAGCCTGCACGATCTCTTTCGGGAGGCCGGCCTGACGCAGCAGGAGCGCGAGCGCATTCCGGTGTTTCGGGATGAGCGGGGTGTGCTTGCTGTGCTTGGCTATCCCGCGGATGAGCGCGTGAAGCCGCAGATCGGGGATCTGGTGCTTCGCGTACAAATCATAGAAACAGGAGGGCGCGATGGAGCGAGCGATTGAACGGGTTTTGATCTCCGCCGAGGAGATCGAACGGCATGTTGCCGAGATCGGAAAGCAGATTTCCATCGATTTTGAAGGAAAAGACCCCATTTTTGTGGGCGTCTTGAAGGGCTGCTTTATTTTTATGGCTGACCTGATGCGCCATGTGAGCATCAACTGCTCCATGGACTTCATGGCAGTTTCTTCCTACAAGGGAACGACCTCAACCGGCGCCGTGAAGATCAACAAGGATCTGAATGAAAACATCGAAGGGCGTCATATTATTCTGGTGGAGGACATTCTGGATTCCGGCATCACGCTGAATTACCTGAAAAACTATCTTCTGGTGCGCAATCCCGCCTCTATCACCATCGCTACCCTGATGGATAAGCCCGCCCGCAGAAAGGCGGACGTCTATGCCAATTATTCCTGCTTTGAGATCCCCGACGCTTTTGTGGTGGGCTACGGTCTGGACTACAATGAACGTTACCGGAATCTGCCTTACATCGGCGTGCTGAAACCGGAAATCTATATGAATTGAGCAAGTATCCCCGCGCAGAGGATCGGCCAGTCCGATCTTCGATTAGACAAGGAAGTGACTGCATTTGAAACCTAATCGCAACAGAACCAGAGACCTCGGTTTTTATCTGATCATGCTGGCCATCCTGGTGTCGGTCATCATGCTGCTGACCAGGGAGAAGTCCCCGGCAGAGATCGAGAACTATTCGGATCTTGTCCAGATCTTCCAGGAAAAACGGGTGGAATCCTTCCGCTACGTTCCGGACAGCTCCGGCGGTACGGTGATCCTCAAGGTGCGGGATAAGACGCCTGCCAGTCCGGATGATGACAGCCCCAACGCCATCACGGAAATGTCTTACGATCTGTACAGCTTTTCCGTGTTTTATGAGGACTTTCACGAGCTGATCCAGGAGCAGTACGAGGAGCACTATATCACCGAGTACGAGTATGAACCCGGCGGCACCATTCCCTGGTGGGTCAGCTTCATCCCCTATGTCATTTTGCTCCTGGGCGCGTTCATCCTCTGGTATGTGATGATGAACCGCATGAACGGCGCCGGCGCTGGCGGCGTGGCGCGTTTCAGCAAGGCGAGAACCCGCCTCGGCAGCGAGGAGAAGAACAAGAAGACCTTTGCCGATGTTGCCGGCTGCGACGAGGAAAAGGAAGAGCTGGCGGAGATCGTGGACTTCCTGAAGGATCCCAAGGCCTATACCGCCATGGGCGCCCGCATCCCCAAGGGCGTGCTGCTGGTCGGCCCTCCGGGTACCGGCAAGACGCTGCTGGCAAAGGCTGTGGCGGGAGAAGCGAACGTGCAGTTCCTGTCCATCTCCGGTTCTGACTTTGTGGAGCTCTATGTGGGCGTCGGCGCTGGCCGTGTCCGTGACCTCTTTGACCAGGCCAAGAAGGTCGCGCCCGCCATCATCTTCATTGACGAGATCGACGCGGTCGGCCGGCAGAGAGGCAGCGGCCTCGGCGGCGGCAACGACGAGCGCGAGCAGACGCTGAACCAGCTGCTGGTGGAGCTGGACGGCTTCAGCAACAACGAGGGCGTCATCGTCATGGCGGCGACCAACCGGGCGGATATTCTGGATAACGCCCTGCTGCGTCCCGGCCGCTTTGACCGTCAGGTCTATGTGAGTCTGCCCGACGTGCGCGGCCGCGAGGCGATTTTGAAGATCCACACCCGCGACAAGCATCTGGCGGAGGACGTGGATTTGGGCAGCATCGCCCGGGGAACCGCGGGCTTTGCCGGCGCGGATCTGGAGAACCTGATGAACGAGGCGGCTCTGCTGGCCGTGCGCCGCAAGCATCGCTTCATTACCCAGGATGATATTGACGAGGCCATTCTGAAAGTCCAGATGGGGCCCGAGAAGCGCAGCCGCAAGGTGTCCGAGAAGGCGCGTCGGCTCACCGCCTATCACGAGTCCGGCCACGCGGTCGCCGCCAAATTCCTGGAGCATGTGGATCCGGTACACTATATCACCATCATCCCCCGCGGCATGGCCGGAGGCTTTACCCTGATACGTCCCCAGGAGGATGCGGAGAACTTTACCTCCAAATCCGAGATGTTTGAGAACATCGTCATGTCCCTGGGCGGCCGCATGGCGGAAAAGCTGTTTCTGGACGATATTTCCACCGGCGCCTCCAACGATATTCAGCAGGCCACGAACATTGCCCGTGCCATGGTCACCAAGTACGGCATGAGCGAGCGGCTTGGCCCCATCAAGTACGACAGCTCCGATCAGTCCATCTTTATCGGCCGGGACTTCGGAACCACCAAGAGCTATTCCGAGGAGACCGCCGCCGCCATCGACGAGGAGGTCAAGGCCATCTTTGATCGCGCCTCCAAGACCTGCGAGACGATCCTCACCGAGCACGCCGATCAGCTGCGCGCGGTTGCGGAGTATCTGCTGGAGCATGAGACCATGGAGGGCGAGGAGTTCGACTACTTCTTCGAGCATGGCGAGTTCATGCCGGAGAGTGAAAGGCAGGCAAAGCTTGCCCGCAACGACACGACGATTGAGCGCCCGGCCCGCAAGATTGCCCGCTTCGACGAGCCCGCCGAGACCCCGGGCGAGACGCCCGCTTCCGATCCTCCCCAGGGGATGGAATAATAGAATAAATCAAAAAACATCGGTTGTTCGGATTGGAACAACCGATGTTTTTGCTTATCGCATCCCGCGCAGAACGCGGAAGCGGAATTTGTTGAAGAGATGCAATTGAGGATAAACCGTGTCTATCAGCGTCTGCAGCGCTTCTCGGCACTGTGCCAGCTCGTCCTTTCGAATCATGTGGGGACTGAAGGCGACCTTCTCTGCCGTGTCCACAATGATCTGCGGCATCTCACCTCCGAAGGCGGCAGCGCGGCGGGCGTAGCGCCAGCAGGCCAGAACAGCCTTGCGTGCGTTCGCGTGGTTCACCTGGCTCAGAAACCGCGCCCGTGCAAGCCAGTACCACAGAAACAGCGCAAGAATCAAGGCCGGGGCGATCAGTATTTCTTTCCAGGTCGAGTCCGACTCTCCCGTCGAAGACGCACCTCCGGAAGGCGCCGTTTCGGATGAATCGGCTCCGGGATCCGGCTGCAGAGCCTGCTCGTCGTACTGCCCCTCCGAAACCGGTTCAATGTTGGAGGCGTCAGGCGTGGGAGAGGGAGCCATCGTTGGCGTGGGAGGGATCTCAATGGTGGCAAAGCCGGACTGGTGGGTTACTTCCACCGGGATCCAGCCTACCCCATCCAGATAGACCTCCACCCAAGCGTGGGCGTCTCTTGCCAGAACGTCGGTGAGTTGGCCGGCGCGCGTCTCGGCTACAAAGCCCTCGGTGACTCTTGCCGGAATGCCGAGAGAGCGGTACAGCACCGCGGCGGCGGTGGCGTAATGGATGCAGTAGCCCCGCCGGGACTGGGTCAGGAAATAGATAGCATAGTCGTCGGAGGGATAAGAGGACACGTTCAGGTCGTATTCGCCGATATTCTGGACGTAGGAGGCCAGCGCGGGAATGATATTCGGATCATCGGCGCGCAGGCCGGCGTTTTGACAAATGGCAAGAGCAGCGCTGCGGGTATCATCCGGCAGACGGGTATAGACCCTGTGCGCGTGGGTCTGATAGACAGACTCGGAATTGGCCGCATCTGCCGGTAGCGTCAAATTCTCGAAGGATGCGGTGTAATCAATATAGCTGATCTTATAGTTGATCTGCTGGTCCGAGGAGACGTAGACGTCGGAGCCGGAAGAAACCGCCGCATAATAGGGGAGGCAGAGTGTGTCAAGATCCACAAGGGTACGCACCTCCAGCTCCCGAGGAACCCCCAATGGGGATAGCGATACGGCAAAGGCGGTAAAGGGCAGGGAGGAGCCGGAACTCAGCTCCTCTGCGGGAAGCCAGCCCGTTCCTGCGTAATCCCCGTAGGACTTGGTGCGCAGGTAGATCCTGCCGCTGGTCTCAGCGCGAACCTGCATGACCCGCAGTTCAGCGCTGTCATAATCATAGTCGTGGTCGAGACTCATGCTGTTGTCTTCCGAATCCCAGGCGCTCTGGTATCGGGAGCGGGGAAGCGTGGTCTCGCCCGGGTGATCCGGATCGGTCACTCTGGCTTCCGCCTCCGAGCTGCGTCCGGTCAGCAGGTCGAACCAGTGGGTGTAGTTTTGAAAACGCTGGCTGAGCTCCCTGTCATATTCGGAATAGACATAGTCCTCCGGGCGATGGAGCATCAGCAGCCCGCCCAGCACCAGCAGCAGGGGGAGAATGACGCACAGCATCGTTCGTCCCGCGCTGCCCTCCGGGAAAAAGCCAGGCCCGGTCAGCACCAGCAGGAACCAGAAAAGCAGCATTCCCAGCGCAGAGACGGCGGGAACCTGGCCGTTTACGATAACGCAGGCGGCGAAGATCGGCACGGTCTCCAGCATGGAAAGGGCTATGCGAAGATTTTTGGAGGTCAGCGCGGATACCAGATAGGCGCCAAGCAGAAAGCCGAGGAACAGAAGAATCAGCGCGTGGGAGTTTACGGCGTTGGCATAGGGATACTCCCCGCCGGGGTGGGTGATATGCGTATAAAAGGCTCCGGAAATGCGGTCGATGAGATCCTGGGCTTCCTCCCAGGGCTTTGCTCCGTAAAAGCGGTAAGCGGCATACAGCAGCACCGCGGAGAGCGGCATCCCCACCAGGATCCCCTTGCGGAAGGAGCCGGCGATCCAGAGCAGTGCGCAGGCCAGACCCATCCAGATCCAGAAAGATGTGCCCACGCGGCAGCCGAAGCTATCCGCCATCAGGCTGAGCATGGACAAAATCCCAAGCTCCAGCAGCACCAGGTTGGTCAGGCGGTTGAGAATACGGGTCATTTCGCCGACACCTCCCCGTCTGTGATCAGGAAGACACAGCGAGCCCCGGAGGGATCAAAGGGACAGGGCTTATCCATGGGCTTGGCCAAAATGGTGCAGAGCGCCTCCGTGCACTCGCTTTCGTTTTCCACATCGTAGAGCGTGTCCGCCACCATGGTGTGGGCAAGTTCCCGGTTACAGAGCTCAAGAGACAGCCAGTACAAAAGTTCCAGCCCCCGATCCTCCTTGCCGATGCGCCCCAGGATCAGATAGATGTCCTGGTTTGCGCTGATGAGAGGCTCCCGGACGATGACCTCGTCCGTCTTGGAGCTGAGCTTCCAGTGGATACTGTTGACAGTGTCGCCGGGGCGGTACTCCCGCAGATCATGCTCCTCGGAATAGCCGCCGCCATATTTGGGCTTGAGCTGCATGGTGGCGTCCAGCAGAGCGTCCAGATCCGGCGGGGTGGCGGGAGGCTTTGCCTGGGGCAGAACCGTCGTGATCACGGTGGGTGGGCACTTGCGCCGCAGGGCGATAAGCCCCAGCAGATCCCGACACTCCACCTTGGTCAGGCGGCACTGGAGCTGCCCGCAAAAGCCGGTAGGCAGCGGAATCTCGGCCCGGCTGGTCACCAGACTCAAATAGTGAAAGCGATCCTTCTTGACCTCGCCGGTGAATCGGTTTTCTACCTCGAACCAGACTGAGACGCGGCGCAGGGGCAGCAGGCTGCGATTCTCAAAATAGATGCTGAGATAGCCCTCCTCGCCCCTTGTCAAAGTCTCCGGCACCTCCAGATGCAGCTGCATTTTCAGCATGGAGGGCAGGGAGAGCAGCAGCATCACCGGCGGCACCCAGAGCAGACAGTCAAAGAGATAGGGCCCCAGCCAGCCTACATAGGCCATCCGGAACAGGCGCGCAAAGCCGAGAAGCAGCAGATAGAAAAACAGCGTAAAGGTCGGCATGGCTCAACGGATGGCCGGCGCGGGCACAGAATCAAAGATTTCCCCGAGAACGGCAAAGCGCTCGCCCGAGCGGGCAAGCTCCGGCGTCCAGATCAGGCGGTGCTCAATGCAGTCCTGGAAAACAAAGCGCACATCCCGAGGGAGAACGTAGTCGCGCCCCTGGATCCAGGCGGTGGCCTTACTAAGCGCGGTCAGTGCCAGGGTGGCGCGGGGGCTTGCGCCCTGCAGGATTCGGGAATCGGTCCTGGTGCGCTCGCATAGCGTGACGATGTACTCGATGACGTTATCCTTGACATAGACAGCCTCGGCCTCCCGGCGGATCTGCATCATCTCCGCCCGGCTCACGACCTGTCCCACCTCGTCGGGGCTCATACCGCTCTGTTTGCGGCGCACCATCTCAATTGCGTCGGCATGGTCGGGATAACCGATGGAGAGACGCAGCATAAAACGGTCCATCTGGGAATCCGGCAGCATCTGGGTGCCCTTGGCGCCGGTGGGGTTCTGCGTTGCAATGACGACGAAGGGCTGGGGAACCGGGTAGGTGTTGTTGTCCACCGTGACCTCGCCCTCCTCCATCGCCTGCAGCAGGGCGGACTGGGTACGGCTGGTGGCCCGGTTCAGCTCGTCCGCCAGGAAGAGATTGCAGAGCACGGCGCCTTTCTGATAGCGCATTTCGCCGCTGTTTTTATCATAGATGGAAAAGCCCGTGATGTCGGAGGGCAGCACGTCGGGGGTAAACTGGACACGGTTGTAGTCCAGCCCCAGGGCTTTGGAGAGGGACACGGCCATGGTGGTCTTTCCCACGCCGGGAATGTCCTCCATCAGGATGTGGCCCCCTGCGATCACGGCCAGCAGCACCTTGATCAGCACATCGTCCTTTCCGACGATGGCCTTGCTGATCTCGCGCACGATCTGCTTGGCTTTTCCAACGGAATTGATGGTAGTCATAGAAACCTCCTGTATTGCTCATGGAGTGCCTGCCGGTTCTGAGAGAGCTCTTAGCAAGCATACTTTATTATTATAACACAGTTTTCGACATCTTACAAGATGCAGAAGTGGGGGATGGATGCTTGTAAATTGGGAATTTCTGTGATAAAATTTCAAAGAAAATTGCCTCCATCGCGTTTTGATGGGGGATACTATCAGGAGGAAGCTTATGTCCTGCACAACTGTTCTGGTGGGAAATAAGGCCAGCAATGACGGCTCCACCATGATCGCCCGTACCGACGACGGGCACTTTGACGTGAAAAAACTGATTGTTGTTGACCCGAAGAAGCAGAAAAAGCGCTATAAAAGCGTCCTGAGCCATGTGGAGATCCCTCTCCCGCCAAATCCCATGGCCTACACCGCCTGCCCCAGCGTGGACCCCAAGGAGGGAATCTGGGCAGCCACGGGCATCAATGAGGCAAACGTGGGTATGACCGCCACGGAGACCATCACCTCCAATCCCCGTGTTCTGGCGGCGGATCCTCTGGTGGAGCTGAAAAAGCCGCAGAAGCGGGGCAAAAAGGAAGTCCCCGGTGGCATTGGAGAAGAGGACATTGTGGTGCTGGTGCTGCCCTATATCCGCTCTGCACGGGAGGGCGTGCTTCGTCTGGCGGAGCTGCTGGAGCGCTACGGCACCTATGAGTCCAACGGCATTGCTTTCAGTGACGAGAAGGAAGTCTGGTGGCTGGAGACCATCGGAGGTCATCACTGGATGGCGCGGAGAGTTCCGGACGACGTGGTCGTTGTGAACCCCAACCAGTTCGGCATGGACGCTTTCGATCTTCAGGACGCCTTCGGAGAGCAGAAGGCGCACATGTGCTCAAAAGATCTGCGGGAGTTTATCGCGGAAAACCATCTGGATCTGAACCAGAACGGCGTCTTCAACCCCCGGGACATTTTTGGCTCCCATCGGGACATGGATCACATCTACAATACCCCCCGCGCCTGGTTTATGGGACGCTATCTCACCCCCAAAACCCACAAATGGGACGGCCCGGACGCAGCGTTCAGCCCGGAGAGCGACGATATTCCCTGGTGCTTCGTGCCAGACCGCAAAGTGGCGGTGGAGGATGTGAAATACCTGCTCTCCGCTCACTATCAGGGCACGCCCTATAACCCCTATACCAACCAGGATACCGGCAAGCGGGGCATGTACCGCTCCATCGGTATCAACCGCACCGGCGTCACCTCCATTTGCCAGATCCGCCCGGACGTGGCGAAGCCGGTGAAGGGGCTGGAGTGGATCTGCTTTGGCTCCACCACCTTTGATGCACTGCTGCCTGTCTACCCGCGTGTGGCAAAAATGCCCAAATATCTCAGCGAGGTCAGCCTGGACGTGTCCACGGAAAACTTCTACTGGGCAAGCCGCCTCATCGGTGCCCTGGCAGACACAAGCTATAACAGCTGTGTCCAACAGATCGAGCGATACCAGCTGGCCGTGGTCACCAAGGGCCGTCAAATCGTCCGGGCGTATGACGCCCGCATCGCCGCAGGGGAGAATCCTTCCATCCTGAACGAGGCCAACGAGGAACTCTGCAAGATGGCGAAGGAGCAGAGCACTGAGACGCTGAACAAGGTTCTGCATGAAGTCAGCACCCACATGAAGAACGGCTTTAACCTTGCAGATAACTGACGAAAGCGTATAAAGGAGAAAGAGATATGTTAGAGATCCGAAATCTGAGCTTTGACGTGAGCGAGGACGACAGACAAAAGGAGATCATCCACGATCTGAATCTCAAGATCGAGGATGGCAAATTCACGGTGATCACCGGCCCCAACGGCAGCGGGAAATCCACCCTTGCCCGGCTCATTATGGGCATCGAAAAGCCCATCTCCGGCAGCATTTTGCTGGACGGAGAGGACATCACCGCCCTGGATGTGACAGATCGTGCCAAACGGGGTATCAGCTTTGCCTTCCAGCAGCCGGTGCGGTTCAAGGGGATCCGGGTGAAGGATCTGCTGCGCCTGGCGGCGGGAAAGCGGATCTCCGTGTCCGAGGCCTGCTCGTATCTCTCTGAGGTTGGACTCTGTGCCCGGGATTATATCGACCGGGAGATCAATTCCTCCCTGTCCGGCGGCGAGCTCAAACGCATCGAGATCGCAACGCTCCTGGCCCGGCACACCAAGCTCTCCGTCTTTGATGAGCCGGAGGCCGGCATCGACCTCTGGAGCTTCCAGAATCTGATCCGCATTTTCGAGAAGATGCGCAGCGAGATCCGGGACAGCTCCATCGTGATCATTTCCCACCAGGAGCGGATCCTGCGGATCGCGGATGAGATCCTGGTGCTCTCAGACGGCCGGATTACCCAGCGGGGCACCCCTGAAGAGATCATGCCGAAGCTGATCGGGCAGGAGGCGCCTGTGAGCACCTGCCAGAAGCTGCAGTAAGGAGGGGAGAGAAATATGGTACAGCTTGACGCCATTCAAAAACGCCTGATCGAGGAGATCGCAGATCTGCACAGCGTTCCCTCCGGCGCCTATAACTTCCGCGCCAACAGTCAGCTGGCGGGACGAAACAGCACCGCCAACATCGAGATCGTCTCCAAGGAGGACGGCAGCGGCATCGACATTCACATCAAGCCCGGCACGAAAAATGAGAGCGTACACATCCCCGTGGTGCTCTCCCAGAGCGGGATCAAGGAGACGGTGTACAACGATTTCTATATCGGGGAAGACGCGGATGTGGTCATCGTGGCCGGCTGCGGTATCGACAACTGCGGCAGCCAGGACTCGGAGCACGATGGCGTTCACCGCTTCTTTGTGGGCAAAAACGCGAAGGTCAAGTATGTGGAGAAGCACTACGGCTCGGGTGACGGTCGGGGAAAGCGTATCCTGAATCCGGTGACGGAGGTCTACCAGGAGGAAGGCAGCACGGTCGAAATGGAGATGGAGCAGATCAAGGGCGTGGACTCCACCGAGCGCACTACGATCGCGGACCTCAAGGCGGACGCCCGCCTGGTGGTGAAGGAGCGTCTCATGACCCACGGCAGCCAAAATGCCGTAAGCACCTACCAGGTGAATCTGAACGGTGCAGGCGGCACGGCGGACGTAGTGTCCCGCAGTGTAGCCAGGGACGAATCCACACAAACCTTCAATGCCCGCATCACCGGAAACGCCCCCTGCAGCGGCCACACGGAGTGCGACTCCATCATCATGGATCACGGCCGCATTCTGGCGATCCCTTCCCTGGAGGCCAACGATGTGGATGCCATGCTGGTGCATGAGGCTGCCATCGGCAAAATCGCCGGGGATCAGATCATCAAGCTCAAGACCTTTGGCCTTACCGAGCAAGAGGCCGAGGAGCAGATCATCAACGGCTTCCTCAGATGAAAACAGCGCCCCGATCATCGGGGCGCTGTTTTCATAGAACTGCGAAAAACGGTTCAGCCTTGCACTATGGCAAGGATCTTCTCATATCCGGCCTCGGCCAAAGGAAGCGACTTTGCCAGAAGCGCCTCGCCCTTTGCGCGGCGATCCGCCCGGAAGGCCTCATCCTTGATGGAGCCAAGGTTGATCAGCACGTTCAGCCAGGCGCCCCGAATGGCGGCGGAGAGGCTGAGAAAAGCAACCCCCAGGTCGCTGGCGGAGCTTGTGTTGAAGCCCTGCTCCAGGAAATCATGCGCCAGCACGACGGCCTCGCAGCCCAGCGCCATGCATTCCAGCGGCGTTTCCGTGCAGGCCTTCAGCCCTTCCTGGATGGCTGCGGAGCGTTTTGCCTTCTCCTCCTCGGTTTCCTTGGGGAGGGAGAATGCCGCGCTGACCAGGTTGAAGGCTTCGGTGTCCCGATCCATCACGTCCAGGAGCTTCGCCTTCAGCTCGTTTCCGCGGTTTTCCACCTGGGCGGCGAATTCCGCATAGTCCGCATATTTTTTTCGCCCCTGGGTCAGGCAGCCCACCATGGCGGCAAGTCCCGCGCCCAGCGCGCCCATCAGCGCCGCGGCGGAGCCACCGCCGGGAGCAGGCGCGTCAGACGCCAGGGTATCGACAAACTGGGTCACGCCCATCTCTGCCAGTTTCATGTGCTGTCCTCCTCAGTTCTCCATGTCGATCAGGTGGTATTCCATGATCTGATTCTTGCAGTCGAAGTTCTCGATCTTGAGGTAGTACTCCGCGCAGTCGATCAGCGCCTTGGCAGGGGTGAGGCCCACGACCTCCGTCCCGATGATGCGGGCGCCGTAGCGGTCCGCCAGAGCGCGGATCATCTCATAGGCGTAGAAGAGGGGGGTGTCCTCGTAGTTTACCATGTTCATGGAGACTTGGGCGATGTTCCGCTCCTCCAGCATGATGCCGATGGCCTTGCAGGAGCGGAAGCCGCCGGAAGAGCCGCGGATGGCCTTGGCGATCTTCTTGGCGATCTCCACATCGGAGGTGTCCAGGTTCACGTTGAAGGCGATAAGCGGCATTCTTGCGCCGATGGCGGTGATGCCGGCTGTGGGGTGGATCTTCCGCTCGCCGTAGTCCGGCGCCCAATCCGGCTGCAGCAGCTTTTCGGGCATGCCCTCAAACTGCCCCTTGCGGCAGGAGGCCAGGTTCCGGCGCTCGGGACGGGTGGCGGAGTCCTCATACAGGAAGGAGGGGAGCCCCAGTTCATCCCAGCAGCGCTGGGCAACACGCTTGGACATCTCCACACATTCCTGAACGGTCACGTCCATCTGGGGAACGAAGGGGATCACGTCCACCGCGCCCATGCGGGGATGCTGTCCCTCGTGCTTCCGCATGTCGATGGTCTCCACGGCCTTTTTCGCCAGCTGGAAGGCCACTTCCTCAATGGCGGCGGGGGAGCCGATCAGCGTGAACACGCAGCGATTATGGTTACCATCGGTCTGCACGTCGAAGAGGGTGCAGCCGGGAACTGCATTGGCCGTGTCCACCAGAGCCTGAAAAACGGGTTCGTCCTTTTCCTTACTGACGCTGAAATTGGGGATGCATTCCACGAGTTTTGCCATGTTACATACCTCCAAAAAGTAATTTCCGGGATGAGTGTATCACAGCAGCGCATCTGTGTCCAGAGCATTTCCGCTTTTCTGCGGAAAGAAGGCAGTTCCTCTTGCGCTTCTCGGGGAAAAATGCTATAAATAGTATTTGGGGTCAATCCCCAATGCTGAATCTATGATTCCGCGCCTGCGGACGACTGAATATGTTTTTTGGAAGGGAAGGAGATCTACAACATGAACCTTGCAGACGAAGCCATGACCATTAAGCTGGACTATGAGCTGCCGGAGTATCCCAAGATGGATCCCAGTTACCGCCGGGCTCCCCGCCGGGAATCCAAGCTCAGCGAAGCGGATAAGGCTCTGGCGATCAAAAACGCTCTGCGCTACATTCACCCGGACCACCACGCGCAGATGGCAAAGGAATTTGCCCAGGAGCTGGAGGAGAAGGGCAGAATTTACGGCTACCGCTTCCGCCCGGAGGGAAAGCTCTCCGGCAAGCCCATCGACCAGTACAAGGGCAAGTGCGTGGAAGGCAAGGCCATCCAGGTCATGATCGACAACAACCTGGACTTTGATGTGGCCCTCTATCCCTATGAGCTGGTGACCTACGGCGAAACCGGCCAGGTCTGCCAGAACTGGATGCAGTATCGGCTCATCAAGAAGTACCTGGAGGAGCTGACCGATGAGCAGACCCTAGTGGTCATGTCCGGCCATCCCCTCGGCCTGTTCCATTCCCACAAGCTGGCGCCCCGGGTCATCATCTCCAACGGCCTGATGGTCGGTACCTTTGATGATCAGGAGCACTTCAACCGCGCCGCTGCCCTCGGCGTTGCCAACTACGGCCAGATGACCGCCGGCGGCTGGATGTACATCGGGCCCCAGGGCATCGTCCACGGCACCTTCAACACCCTGCTGAATGCCGGCCGCCTCAAGCTTGGCATCCCCCAGGACGGGAACCTGGCAGGCAAGCTCTTCATCTCCTCGGGTCTCGGCGGCATGAGCGGCGCCCAGGGCAAGGCCGCCGTCATCGTGGGCGTCTCCTCCATCATCGCGGAGGTGGATGAGAGCCGCATCCAGACCCGTTACGAGCAGGGCTGGGTCACCCACCGCACCGATGATCTGGACGAGGCCGTGAAGATCGCGCTGGAGTATCAGAAGAAGGGCGAGGGCTGCGCCGTCGCCTATCACGGCAACGTGGTGGATCTGCTGGAGTATCTGCTGGAGAAGAACATCCATGTGGATCTGATGAGCGACCAGACCTCCTGCCATGTGCCCTATGACGGAGGCTACTGCCCCCAGGGCCTGAGCTTCGAGCAGCGTACCGAGATGCTGGCAAACGACCCCGAGGACTTCCGCAAGCTGGTGGACAAGTCCCTGCAGCATCACATCGAGCTCATCGAGAAGTTCCACGAGCGCGGCACCTATTTCTTCGACTACGGCAACAGCTTCCTGAAGGCTGTGTACGACACCGGCGTCAAGTCCATCTGCAAGAACGGCGAGAACGACCTGGACGGCTTTATCTTCCCCTCCTATGTGGAAGACATTCTGGGTCCCTGCCTCTTCGACTATGGCTACGGTCCCTTCCGCTGGTGCTGCCTGAGCCGCGACCCCAAGGATCTGGAGAAGACCGACAAGGCCGCAGCCGAATATATCAAGGAGCACAATCGCCGCTATCAGGACTACGACAACTACGTCTGGGTCCGCGACGCCATGAAGAACAAGCTGGTGGTCGGCACCCAGTGCCGCATCCTGTATCAGGACGCCATGGGCCGCATGAACCTCGCCCTGAAGTTCAATGAGATGGTACGCAACGGCGAGATCGGCCCCGTGATCCTGGGTCGTGACCACCACGACACCGGCGGAACCGACGCTCCCTTCCGGGAGACCTCCAACATCAAGGACGGCTCCAACATCATGGCCGAGATGGCCACCCAGTGCTACGCCGGCAACGCGGCCCGCGGCATGAGCTACATTGCCCTGCACAACGGCGGCGGTACCGGCATCGGCCGCGCCATCAACGGCGGCTTCGGCATGGTGTTGGACGGCTCCGAGCGGGTTGACAACATTCTGAAGATGGCCATGCCCTGGGACACCATGGTGGGCGTCGCCCGCCGCAGTTGGGCCCGCAACGAGCATGCCATGACAACCGCCGCGGAGTACAACAAGATGTACGCCGGGAAGGATCACATCACCATGCCCTATGTGGCGGACGATGACGTGGTCGCTGAGGCCGTCAGGAGTATGAAGAAGTAATCAAAAAGGGGAGAGGTTTATCCTCTCCCCTGAAAGGATCTGTATGGAAAAACTGCTCATTGAGAATATCGGCATGCTTGCCACGCCTGTCGGCACTTCTGCCCGCAAAGGCGCGGAGCAGGGGCAGATCCGGATCCTGCGCAATGCCTGGCTTCTGATGGAGGATGGGCTGATCGCGGATCTGGGTACCGGAGAGCCGCCGCAGGATGTGAGTCAGCGTTTTGATGTGGAAGGGAGCCTTGTGACCCCCGGCCTGGTGGACGCCCATACGCACCTGATTTTCGGCGGCTGGCGGCAGAACGAGCTCGGGCTCAAGCTCCACGGCGTGAGCTACTTGGAGATCCTGGCCCAGGGCGGCGGCATCCTCTCGACTGTGAAGGCCACCCGCGCTGCGGAAGAAGAGGAGCTCTTCGAAAAGGCCTGGGACGCGCTGGATGAAATGCTGGATCTGGGCGTGACCACGGTGGAGGCCAAAAGCGGCTACGGCCTGGATCAGGAGACGGAGCTCAAACAGCTGCGTGTGATCCGGGATCTGAACGAAGCCCACCCCATTGATCTGGCGGCGACCTTCCTGGGCGCCCACGCCCTGCCGCCGGAATACAAAGAAGACCGGGAGGGTTATCTGCGCCTGCTGTGCGACACCGTTATCCCCAAAGTAGCGGAGGAGAAGCTGGCGGAGTTCTGTGACGTGTTCTGCGAGACCGGCGTTTTCACCGCGGAGGAATCCAAGCGGATTCTGGAGGCGGGGAAGCGCTATGGGCTGATCCCCAAGATCCACGCGGATGAGATCGACCCTATCGGCGGCTCTCAGCTCACGGCGGAGGTGGACGCCATTTCCGCGGAGCATCTGATCGTTTGCCCTCCAGAGGGCATTGCGGCCATGGCGAAGGCCGGTACCGTAGCCTGCTGCCTGCCCGCAACCAGCTTCTATCTCGGATCTACCTACGCCCCGGTGCGGGACATGATCCGGGCGGGCGTGCCTGTGGCGCTGGCCTCGGACTTCAATCCCGGCTCCTGCCCCAGCCTGAATCTGCAGTTTGTCATGAATCTGGGCTGCCTGCGTTATAAAATGACGCCGGAAGAGGTTCTCACTGCGGTGACTCTCAACGGCGCCGCCGCTATCGGGCGCGCGGATCGGATCGGCTCTCTGGAGCCGGGGAAGAAGGCGGATCTGGTAATCTGGGACGCGCCGGATCTGGACTATATCTGCTACCGCATGGGCAGTAATCTGGCCGGAACGGTAATCAAAAACGGAAAAGTTGAAAGGGGATGGCTGCATGGCATTCTTGACTGACATTGAAATCGCCCAGCGCTGCCAGATGCGTAAGATCACTGAAATCGCACAGAAGGCGGGCATTGAGGAAAAGTATCTGGAGCAGTACGGCAATTATAAGGCCAAGGTGGATCCCGCGATCCTGAAGGATCTGGAGGATCGCCCCAACGGCAAGCTGATCCTTGTGACAGCCATCACGCCCACCCCCGCCGGAGAGGGGAAGACGACCACCTCTGTCGGTCTGACTGACGGTCTGCGCCGCATCGGCAAGAATGCTGTGGTCGCGCTGCGGGAACCCTCTCTCGGCCCCGTGTTCGGCGTCAAGGGCGGCGCTGCCGGCGGCGGCTACGCCCAGGTGGTGCCCATGGAGGATATCAACCTCCACTTCACCGGCGATTTCCACGCCATCGGCGCTGCCAACAACCTGCTTGCCGCCATGCTGGACAATCATATTCAGCAGGGGAATCCCTTGGGCATCGATCCCAAGTCCATCACCTGGAAGCGGGCTGTGGACATGAACGACCGGCAGCTTCGCCACATCGTGGACGGCCTGGGCGGCCGGATGCAGGGCGTGCCCCGGGAGGATGGCTTTGAGATCACTGTTGCCAGCGAGATCATGGCGGTGCTGTGCCTGGCAGACGGTCTCATGGATCTGAAGGCAAGACTGGCCCGCATCGTAGTAGGCTATACCTACGGGGGGAAACCCGTTACCGCTCACGATCTGAAGGCGGAGGGAGCAATGGCAGCCCTGTTGAAGGACGCCATCAAGCCCAACCTGGTGCAGACCCTGGAGGGTACCCCTGCCTTCGTACACGGCGGCCCCTTTGCCAACATCGCCCACGGCTGCAACAGCGTCATGGCTACCCGCCTTGCCCTCAAGCTCAGCGACTACACCGTGACCGAAGCCGGCTTTGCCGCGGATCTGGGCGCGGAGAAGTTCGTGGATATCAAGTGCCGCATGGCCGGGCTCAAGCCGGACGCCATGGTGGTGGTTGCCACGGTGCGCGCGCTCAAGTATCACGGCGGTGTACCCAAGACCGAGCTGGGCGAGGAGAATCTGGAGGCGCTGGAGAAGGGCCTGCCCAACCTGCTGCAGCATGTCAGCAACGTGAAGGACGTCTGGGGCGTGCCCTGCGTGGTGGCGCTGAACCGCTTCCCCACGGACACAGAGGCGGAGCTCCAGCTGGTGGAGGACAAGTGCCGGGAGCTTGGCGTGAACGTGGCTCTTAGTGAGGTCTGGGGCAAGGGCGGCGAGGGCGGCATGGCCCTTGCAGAAGAGGTGGTGCGCCTCTGCGAGCAGCCGAACAGCTTCCATTTCACCTATGAGTTGGATCAGCCCATCGAAGAGAAGATCCGTGCAATTGCCAAGCGAATCTACCATGCAAAGCATCTGCTTATGCTCCCGGCGGCGAAGAAAAAGGCCGCGGAGCTGGAAAAGCTGGGCTACGGCAATCTGCCTATCTGCGTTGCCAAAACCCAGTACTCCTTCTCCGATGATCCCACTCTGCTGGGCGCGCCTGAGGGCTTCACCGTGAACGTGTCCAATGTGAAGGTCTGCGCCGGCGCAGGCTTTATCGTGGCCTATACCGGCGACATTATGACCATGCCCGGCCTTCCCAAAGTCCCCGCCGCAGAGCGCATCGACGTGGATGAAAACGGGGTTATTTCGGGCCTGTTCTGAATTATACTCTTCCCATCTGAAAAGCGGAGCCGCAATACTGCGGCTCCGCTCTTCTCATATTGTGTTGTTCATTCAAATTCCGGCACGAGCTCGTCCGCGATGTCCAGCAGCTCGCCGGAGCGAACCATGCGCTCCACCTCAAGAATGTCCGGCCAGAGCTCCCGGTCTGTCTCCATAAACGCGACCTTTTCCCGCACATGGGAGAAGACGGCTTCGTGAACAGGGGAGAGGCCTTGCCCGTGGGTGCCGAGTCTGCGGCGAATGTCCACCGCCTGGCAGGCGGTCAGCAGCTCGTAGGCCAGGACGGAACGGGTATTCTCCAGAATCTGCCCCGCTTTGCGCGCCGCGGTGGTGCCCATGGAGACAAAGTCCTCCTGGTTTGCGGAGGAGGGGATGGAGTCCACGCAGGCCGGATGTGCCAGCACCTTGTTCTCAGACGCCATGGAGGCGGCGGAGTACTGTACGATCATGTAGCCGCTGTTGAGACCGCCCTCGGTGGTCAGAAACGGCGTCAGCCCGTTGGAGAGGGCGGCGTTCACCATGCGCTCGGTGCGGCGCTCGGAAATGCCGGCCAGCTCCGAACAGGCGATGCCAAGAAAATCGAAGGGCAAGGCCATGGGCTCGCCATGGAAGTTGCCGCCGGAGATGACGGCCTCGTCCTCCAGGAACATCAGAGGGTTATCGGTTACGGCGTTGAGCTCAATGTCCACCTTGGACTTGATGTATGCCAGCGCGTCCCGCACAGCGCCGTGCACTTGGGGCATGCAGCGCAGGGCATAGGCGTCCTGCACCCGGTCTCCCTGGGAATTTTTCAGGATCTCGCAGTTCGCGGTCAGAAGACGGATGTTCTTCGCCACCTGCATCTGGCCGATCTGTCCGCGTACCCGGTGCACCCGATCTTCGAAGGCGTTGAGCTGCCCGGTCAGCGCGGTCAACGTCAGAGAACCGATCAGATCCGCGAGACGGGCCGCCGCCAGAGTGTCATAGAGATGCAGCGCGCCAACGCTGGTCATGGCGCAGGTGCCGTTTGTAATGCCAAGCCCTTCCTTGCTCACCAGAGTCTGCAGCGGCTCGATCCCGGCGCGGCGCAGCGCCTCTCTCCCGGGCAGAAGCTCCCCCTGATAATAGGCCTGACCCAGCCCCAGCAGCACCAGACCCATGTGGGACAGCGGCGCAAGGTCGCCGGAGGCGCCGAGAGAGCCCTTCTGCGGCACCCAGGGGGTGACGCGCTTATTCAGCAGCTCCGCCAGTCGCTCCACCAGCACCGGACGCACGCCGCTGACGCCCACGCACAGGGCGTTTGCCCTTAGCAGCATCATGCCGCGGACGACCTCTTCCGTATAGGGCTCGCCCGTGCCCACGCAGTGGCTGAGGATCAGATTGGTGGAAAGCTGGCTGCTCTGCTCCTCGGGCACGGCGACGGTGGCAAAATCACCGAAGCCGGTGGTGATGCCGTAGGCAACGCGCTTTTCCGCCATGATTTTTTCCACCAGCTGGCGGGAGCGGCGCATGGCCGCCATGGCCTCCTCCGTGATCTCCACGGCGGCGCCGAAGCGGGCGACAGCGACAAAGGCTTCCAGGGTCAGACTGTGCCCGTCCAGGGCAACGGAACGAATGGTCTTTGCATGATCCATTTCGTAATTTCCTCTTTTCCTGTTTTGATAATCGGCGTGATCTGCACACGGGTAGAGTGGTATTTTCCATAACTATTTTACAATAATCACGTCATGAAAGCAAGCCCTAAGAATAGATCTGGGCAAAGAATCCGCAGGCGAAACCTACGCTGTCAAAGATAACCACAAGATATGGAAGAGAATGTATGTTTCCACAACAATTTATATTGAAAGTGTGGGAGCTTTAGAGTATAATAAGATGATTAACATTGGGATTGGGCGTTGCTCCTTTTCGTCGTTTGCGTGCAGGAGCGCCGTCCTTAATGGTGAAGCATATGCAGGACAATATCATCATCAAAGGCGCGAGAGAGAATAATCTAAAGAATATCGATCTGAGCATCCCGCGGGACAAGCTGGTAGTCATCACCGGCCTCTCCGGCAGCGGCAAGTCCAGCCTGGCCTTCGACACCATCTATGCCGAAGGGCAACGCCGCTATGTGGAAAGTCTGAGCTCTTATGCCCGGATGTTCCTGGGGCAGATGGACAAGCCGGACTTGGATTATATCGACGGTCTTTCTCCCGCCATTTCCATCGACCAGAAGACCACCTCCCGGAACCCACGCTCCACCGTTGGGACAGTGACGGAGATCTATGACTATCTGCGCCTTCTCTGGGCGCGGATCGGCGTACCCCATTGCCCCAAATGCGGACGGGAGATTCGGCAGCAGAGCATCGATCAGATCGTGGATCAGATCATGGCGCTGCCCGAGGGAAGCCGGATCCAGATCCTAGCTCCAGTGATTCGCGGTAAGAAGGGCGAACATGTAAAGGTGCTGGAGGACGCGAAGAAATCCGGCTATGTCCGCGCCCGGGTGGACGGCATCGCCTATGACTTGAGCGAAGAGATCAAGCTGGAGAAGAACAAAAAGCACGATATCGAGATCGTGGTGGATCGTCTTGTCATCAAGCCGGAGATCTCCCGCCGCCTGACTGATTCGGCGGAGACGGCGCTGTCCCTTGCGGGTGGACTGCTGCTGGTGGATCTGGTGTCGGAGAATCGGCAAATCGCCTTTTCCCAGAACTATGCCTGTGAGCACTGCGGCATCTCCATTGAGGAACTGACGCCACGGCTCTTTTCCTTCAACAATCCCCACGGCGCCTGCCCCAAGTGCACAGGCCTTGGGATGCAGATGCTCATCGACCCCTCGCTCATCATCCCCAACCCCAATCTGAGCATTCTGGACGGCGGCATTACCGCCAGCGGCTGGAGCAACGTGCGGGGAGACACCATCTCCAAGATGTACTTTGACGCGCTGGCCAAGCGCTATCACTTCAAGCTCTCCGATCCTATCAAGGACATCCCCAAGGAAGGCATGGACGCCATCCTCTACGGGACGAAAGGGGAACCGCTGCAGCTTCGTTACGAGAAGGTGGAGGGGTTCGGCACGATCCGGCGGGAGTTTGAGGGCATTGTGACCAACCTGGAGCGCCGGTATCGGGAGACCCAGAGCCCCTCCATGCGGGCAGATATTGAGGAGTGCATGTCCGAGACGCCCTGCCCGGAGTGTGAGGGAAAGCGGCTGAAAAAGTCCGCCCTGGCTGTGACGGTGGGGGGACTGAATATCGCGCAGTTCTGCGAGCTTTCTGTGGGCAACGCCCTGCAGTTTGTCAACAGTCTGGAGCTCAGCGAGAAACAAATGCTGATCGCCGCCCAGATCTTGAAGGAGATCCGCTCCCGCCTGGGCTTTTTGCAGAGCGTCGGCCTGGGCTATCTGACTCTCTCCCGCATGGCAGCCACCCTCTCCGGCGGCGAGAGCCAGCGCATCCGCCTTGCCACCCAGATCGGCTCCAGCCTGATGGGAGTGCTGTATATCCTGGACGAGCCCAGCATCGGTCTGCACCAGCGGGATAACGCCAAGCTCCTGCAGACGCTTCGGCAGCTGCGGGATCTGGGCAACACGCTGATCGTGGTGGAGCACGACGAGGAGACCATGCGCGCCGCGGACTATGTGGTGGACATCGGCCCCGGCGCCGGCGTCAACGGTGGGCGTGTGGTTTGCGCAGGCAGCATAGACGAGATTTGCGCCTGCCCCGAATCTGTGACCGGACAGTATCTCAGCGGCAAAAAGCGGATCCCCGTTCCCGGTACGCGCAGAAAGGGCAATGGAAAAAGCCTGTGGATCCGCGGCGCCTGTGAAAATAACCTGAAAAACATCGACGTGGAGATCCCGCTGGGAAAACTGATCTGTGTCACCGGCGTATCGGGAAGCGGGAAGTCCTCTCTCATCAACGAGATCCTGTATAAAACCCTCTCGGTGGAGAAGAATCGCAGCAAGCTCCGCCCCGGCAAGTGCGCCGGCATCGAAGGAATGGACGCGGTGGACAAGGTCATCGCCCTGGATCAAAGCCCCATCGGGCGCACGCCCCGCTCCAACCCCGCCACCTATACGGGCGCCTTCAACGACATCCGCGATCTCTTTGCCTCCACCCAGGACGCCAAGCTCCGGGGTTACGGCCAGGGGCGCTTCTCCTTCAACGTGAAGGGCGGGCGCTGCGAGGCCTGCTCCGGCGACGGTCTGGTGAAGATCGAGATGCACTTCCTGCCGGACGTGTATGTGCCCTGCGACGTGTGCGGCGGCAAGCGCTACAACCGGGAAACGCTGGAAGTGCGCTACAAGGGAAAGAATATTGCAGACGTGCTGGACATGACGGTGGAGGAGGCCTGCTCCTTCTTCGCCAATCAGCAGAAGATCCTGAACAAGATCCAGACCCTGTATGACGTGGGTTTGGGCTATGTGAAGCTGGGGCAGTCCAGCACAACGCTCTCCGGCGGCGAGGCACAGCGCGTGAAGCTGGCGACAGAGCTGAGTAAGCGCAGCACCGGCAGCACGGTATATGTGCTGGATGAGCCCACCACGGGCCTCCATGTGGCGGATGTCCACAAGCTTATCGACATTCTGAACCGCCTGACCGACGCGGGGAACACCGTTGTGGTCATTGAGCACAATCTGGATGTCATCAAGGTGGCGGATCATATCATCGATCTTGGCCCCGAGGGCGGGGACGAGGGCGGCACCCTTGTTTTCGCAGGGACGCCGGAGGACTGCGCCCGCTGCGAGGAGAGCTATACGGGACAGTTTCTCAAGCCCATTCTGGAGAACGCTGCGCGGGAGAAGGCATAATGGACGAGGAAAAAGAACTGATCGAGCTCAGCGGCTCTGTGGAGTCGGTGATTTATAAAAACGAAGAAAACGGGTATACGATCCTCCGCCTGCGCAATGAAAACGATGAGATCATAACGGTGGTTGGCACCATTCCCTATGCCGCCCCGGGGGAGACGCTCTTTGTCAGCGGGAATTGGACAACGCACAGCGTGCATGGTCGCCAGTTCAAGGCGGAGTTTGCTCAGCACCAGATGCCCACGGAGGAAAACGCCATCTACCAGTACCTGGCCTCCGGCGTCATTCGCGGGATCGGCCCGGCTACCGCCTCTCTGATCGTGCAGCGTTTTGGCGCAAAGAGCCTGGACGTGCTGGAAAACCAGCCGGAGAGCCTTGCTCAGATCAAAGGGATCAGCCTGGCGAAGGCCACGCAGATGGGCAAGAGCTTCAGCAGCCAGCTTGGTGTGCGGCGACTCATGGAGTTTGTCTGCTCCTTTGAGCTGCGCCCGATCCTGGCTGTGCGGTTGTATAAATACTATGGGGAGAAGGCGCTGGAGCTGCTGCGGGAAAACCCCTATTTGCTTGCGGCTACCCACATCGGCGGCAGCTTCTATGAAGCCGACCGCCTCGCCCTGGACCTGGGGCTCGACGAGAATAACCGCAGCCGTGTAAACGCCGCGGTGCTCTTTGAGCTGCGGCACAATCTGGGCAACGGTCACTGCTTCATTCCCCGGGAAAAGCTCTGCGCTGTGACAGCGGAGCTGATCCACATCGAGCCGGAGCATGTAGAGGAAAGCATCGATGATCTGATCGAATCCGGCTTGCTGATTTTGGACGAGATCGCAGGGCAGCAGGCCTGTTACCTGCCGGAGCTCTATGAAGCGGAGACGGATACGGCGGAACGCCTTGCCGCCCTTTGCCGCCGCCGCTTCCAGGAAAAGCTGGACTTGAACCGCTTTCTTGCGGAGCTTGAAGAAAAGCAAGGCATTCACTATGCGGATCTGCAGCGGCAGACTCTCAGCCTGGTGCTGCAAAACCAGGTCGTTGTGATCACCGGCGGCCCGGGAACCGGCAAAACCACCTCGATCCGTGCGATCCTGGCGCTTTTTGACAGACTGGGTATCGACGCTCTGCTGACCGCTCCCACCGGTCGGGCGGCAAAGCGCATGACCGAGCTCACCGGCCGGGAGGCCGCCACAGTGCACCGGCTGCTGGGCGCGAAATTTGACGAGGATGGGGAGCGGGTGGTATTTACCAAGGATGAGAACGACCGCCTCTCCTGTGACGCGGTGATCCTGGACGAGTGCTCCATGGTGGATCTGCCGCTGATGGACGCGCTCTTGAAGGCGCTTCCGCCGGACAGCCGCCTGATCCTGGTGGGAGACGCGGATCAGCTTCCCTCGGTTGGCCCGGGGAATGTCTTTTCCGCGATCATCCGCAGCGGCGTGATTCCTACCGTGCGTCTGACGGAGATCTTCCGCCAGAACGAGGGCAGCCGCATCATCCGAAACGCCCACATGATCAACAAGGGCGAGCATCCGGTTTTTTCCGAGAACGCCGGGGACTTCTTCCGCCTGAAGCGGATGCAGGCCGGCAGCACCGTGGATACCATTGTGGAGCTCTGCGCCCTGCGGCTCCCCACAAAGATGAAGATCCCTCCCGAGGAGATCCAGGTGCTGACGCCTACCCGGAAGGGGGAGCTTGGCACGGTCAGCCTGAATAAACGGCTGCAGGAGGCGCTGAACCCCCCTGCAAAGGACAAAAAAGAAAAAGTCTTTGGCGAGGCCGTTTTCCGCGAGGGCGACCGGGTCATGCAGATCCGCAACAACTACGATATTCTATGGCATAACGAGAGCAACACCGCCGCCGGGATGGGGATCTTCAACGGCGACATGGGGCGCATCCTTGAAGTGAATCTCGCAGAGGAGCAGCTGACCGTGAATTTTGACGGGCGCATCGTCCAATATGGCTTCGATGCTCTTCTGGAGCTGGAGCATGCCTGGGCGCTGACGGTACACAAATCCCAGGGAAGCGAGTATCGGGCGGTGATCCTGGCCTTGGGCAGCAGCGCGCCCATGCTGATGACCCGGGATGTGCTGTATACTGCTGTTACCCGCGCCAAGGAGCTGCTGATTTTAGTGGGGGATGAGAGTGTCGCCTATCGTATGGTGGACAATTATCGCCCCAGCAAGCGCTACTGTGCCTTGCGGGTAAGACTGCGGAAGCTCTGCGGCCTTGCCTGAACGGAAAGAAAAGAGAGCAACATGGATCATCTGATCGATTACATCCAATGGATGGCGGACGTGCCTTTTACCGCCTATCCCTTGCAGGACGCCGACGCGCTGGTGCTCAGTTTCCTGTCCTACTACGAGCTTACGCCGCTCTTTGAGGGCGGGGAAAAGCCGGTTTATCTGAAAGACAGCCTGAAACTGCTGGAAGACGGCGACCTGCGCGCCATGCTGGTGGGGAGAGATCGGGGCTTTCGCGCGATCCTGGAGGCCGCCGCGTCCTCCCGTCGCTTTGGGGAACTGCGGCTGAGCGACTATGTAGACCTGCGCCGTGCGGAGCCGCCGCTGCAGTTTGCTGCGATTACCTTTCACGGAGAGGGCTTTTCCTTCCTTGCCTTCCGTGGCACGGACGGTTCCATCGCCGGGTGGAAGGAAGACTTTATGATCAGCTTTACCGTCACAGACGCGCAGAAGCTGGCCCGGGACTATGCCAGGCGCATCATTAAAGAGGATCGTGGGTATTATATCGGTGGGCACTCCAAGGGCGGGAATCTGGCGCTCTGCGCATCCTGCGGGCTTTCGGACAACGCCTGGGAGAAGGTGCGGCGCGTCTTCCTGCTGGATGGCCCCGGGCTTTGCCCTGAGGTGATGGACACCGGCACCATCCGGCGCATTGAGCCGCGCACCACCAGGATCATTCCTACTTTTTCCGTGGTAGGGGAGCTTTTTGCTCCGGAGATCAGCGACAGCAGGATCGTCCATTCGTCCGCCGCCGGTCTTGTCCAGCATAGCCTGGACACCTGGGGGATCGACCATGGGAAGCTCTTCTTGGCGCAGGAGCCAAGTCCCCGCAGCCGCTGGGTGAACGAGACCCTGTCCCGCTGGATCGAAGGGATCAGTCAGGAGGATCGGGCGGTGTTCGTCCAGGAACTCTTTGATGCGCTTACCGCTGACGGCGCGGAAACCCTGGAGGATATTGAGGCGCAGGGCGCCGGCGGCTTTGAGGCGATCCTGGCAAGGCTATTCAGCGCCAGCGACGTGACCAGGAAAACGATCTACGCTCTGCCCAAGCGGGCGATCCTGGGGGAGCACTACGACGCGATCTCCCAGATGGGTCTCTCTTCCTGGCTGCGTCAGCGTTTTCAGGACTGGCAGGCGCAGCGCGTCGCCCGTAAAGAGGAGAGCTCTGGGCAGATAGAAGAAGAGGATGCCGGCGAAAGCTGAAATAAAAAATTGCAGGAAAGCCAAAGCTCTCCTGCAATCCTGTGCGTAAGCGAATCGCTTACTTCATGCCGTTCTCGTAGGCCTCGATCATCTTCTTGACCATCTGGCCGCCGACGGAACCGGCCTGACGGCTGGTCAGATCGCCGTTATAACCGTTCTTCAGATTGACGCCAACCTCGGAAGCGGCCTCCATCTTGAACTTATCCATGGCCTCACGGGCAGCGGGGTTCACAAGATGATTGCTGGAATTGGTAGACATGATTTCCATCTCCTTTTGATCGTTTTGGGTTTTTGCCCGTGCTTATCTTTTGCGGTTCGGGCACAGATATTCAGCAGGAAATATGCAATTTTTGTCTTTACCTGCCGCAGAAAAAATTGTACAATAAAAAGATAGAAACAGACAGACGGATAACATCCGATATGGGAGTGAAGGATATGGCCAGGCATTTTGCGCCTACCACGAAAAAGAAAATCAACATACCGAAACTCCGCCTTTCGGCGCTGCCCAAACTTTTTCCGGAACATATAAAGCTTGTTCGCAGGAAAAAATACGATCGCGTGTTCTCTATGCAGGATATGATCCTGACCCTTGCGGCCACGCTGCTCTTCATTGTGGGGCTCCTGTTTACGCTTCCGGGCTGGGCGTCGGTGGTGCTCTTTGGCGTCTGCGCGATCCTGGCGCTTGTACCGGTGCTGCTGCGTGTCCTGCAGTCCGCTCTCGCGCGAAAGCTGCCGGATGAGGATCTGCTTTTCCTGCTTGGCGTGATCATTGCGTTTTGCATCGGGGAAGCAATGGGGGCTGCGATCGCTTCGATCCTTTACCGCCTGATGCAGATTCTGGAGTCCTATGCCCTGGCCAGAGGCGAGACGGGCCTTGACCGGCTGCGGGACAATCTTCCGGAAAAGGCGATGCTGCAGATCGGGGAAGAGACCATGGAGCTTGCGCCGGAAAATGTCAATCCCGGCCAGATCATCCAGGTGGAGCAGGGAGAGCTGATCCCGCTGGATGGGGTCATTGTCTCCGGCGTGACGGAGGTAGACAACTTCGCTCTGTCAGGAAATCACAGTCCGCGCAGCTGCGGTCGGGGGGACGAGGTGTTCTCCGGGACGCTGAACTGCGGCGGACGGATCGCCGTAAAGGTGAGCAGACCCTTCAGCGAATCTGCCGCGGCAAGCCTGCTTCGGGATGTGCAGCAGGCAGAACGCTATGAGACACAGGCTGAGCGCATCACCGATCTCGTTTCCACCTGGTGCGCACCGGCGTTGGCGATCTGTGCCTTTTTCCTGGTGCTGATCCCCTCACTGATCACCGGCAACTGGCTGCGCTGGCTCCGCTGCGGCGCGATCTTCCTGCTGATTGCCTCGCCCAGTACGTTGGCGATCTCCATCCCCCTGGCCTGTCTCGGCGGGGAACTCAGCGCCGTTCTCAGCGGCGTTCTCAGCAAGGGACACGACTGCTTTGAGGTGCTGGCTCGCGTCAAGACCATGGTTTTTGGAAAAACCGGCACAATTACCGAGGGGCGCTTTGCCATCGGTGGGATTTACACCACCGGTGTCAGCAAAGAGGATCTTCTCTCGGTAGCTGCCGCGGCGGAAAGCTTTTCCCGGCATCCCATCGCGCTGCTTTTGAAGGGAGCTGCCGGCTGGACGCCGGAGATCGCCGAAGGTGTCATGGAAGTGCAGGACATTCCCGGCCGCGGCGTCAGCGCCTTTATTGAGGGACGGCATGTGTATGTCGGCAACGCCGCTCTGCTGGAGGAGCACGGGATCAGTTATTCGGTGCCCTCGCGGGCCGGTACGGCGATCCATGTTGCGGTGGAGAACCGCTATTGGGGGCATATCCTGCTGAACGACAAGACCCGGGACGGCGCCTTTGACGCGCTGGAGTCTCTGCGGAGCATGGGTGTGGATCAAATGGTGATGCTCACCGGCGATGTGCTCTCCACTTCCCGGCCGCTGGCCTCCTCGCTGAGCTTTGATCTGCTTCGCACGGAACTGTCTCCAGAGGCCAAGGTCTCTGCGATCGAGTATCTGATCTCCGGAAAAGGGAAGGGGACCAGCGTTGGCTTCGTGGGCGACGGAGTCAACGATGTGCCAATGCTGGAGGCTGCAGATGTGGGAATTGCCATCGACGCGCTCCATGCCTGGAGCGAAGCGGACGCCGCGGACATCCTGCTGCTGGACGACAAGATCGAGCTTCTCCCCGCGGCCATGCGCATCTCCCGCTCCCTGCGCCTGATCCTTTGGGAGAATCTTGGCCTCCTTCTGGGAGTGAAATTGATTCTTTTGTTGCTGGCTATGGCCGGCGTTCTCTCCATCCCCGCTGCTGCCGCCGCTACCACGCTGTCCTCTGCGCTTGCGCTTTTGAACAGTCTGCGGGCGTTTGGACTGGAATCCTGATGAAAGCTGGGTCACGCCGATGAATGCCTATGACTTTGATAAAACGATCTTCATGCCGGACAGTTCCTACTGCTTTGTCCGATACTGTATGCGTCATTATCCTCGCGCCGTTCTGAAAACGCTGCGCCCGACTGCATATACCGCGCTGCTTTACTTCATGAAGAAGGCAGACACCAAGCAGATGAAGGAGAAGGTGTTTGCCTTCCTTCCGGCACTTGACAACGTGGAACAGATCGTTTTGGACTTTTGGGAGGAATATCGGGATCATCTCCAGGACTGGTATCTGCGCCAAAAGCAGCCGGACGATGTGATCCTCTCCGCCTCGCCGGAGTTTCTGCTTGCGCCGATCTGCGAAGAGCTTGGCGTCTGTCTGATCGGCACGCCCATGGATCCCTATACCGGGAAGATCCGCGGCCTCAACTGCCATGACGAGGAGAAGGTTCGCCGCTTTTATCGGGAGTTTCCGGAGGGGCATATTGAGCGCTTTTACTCGGACTCCCGGTCGGACGAGCCCTTGGCGAAAATAGCGGATCAGGCTTTCCTGGTAGGAAAAGAAGCGATCCAGCCCTGGCCTGATCTGTAAAATCATCTATAATACAAAAGCACGGCCTCCCCTGTGGGAGACCGTGCTTTTGCTATGGCTGTATTTACTTGAATTCGGGAAGAAAAGTATCCCGAATGCCCATGTTTTTCAGCCGTGCCTTGATCTTTCCGTAGTCCTTATTGTATACGATGGTGCGCAGTTCATCATCTGGGATAAAGCGATAATACGCGTTGCTGAAAAGATCAAACATTGCCTTGTTGGAGGGCTTGATCCGGAAAATAAGGCAGACGAAAGCAATCACAGCGCCGCCTGCGAAAGACAGCGTCATATAAAGCTTGCAGAAATGGATGATCAGAAACAGAATGAGGCCCGCAACAACAAAGCAGACAGCATCCGACATGATCGTGTATTTCGTTGCGCCGGAGGCGATCAGGTCTTTTTGCAGACTGTTCATTTTGCGGATCATGGGATGCGCAACCATGACGTTAAACATAAGCTGACGCAAAAAAAGGTAAGTCCATAAAAAGCCGCCGAGAAAGAAAACGCCGCTCAGCATGATATCCATGGGGAATTCCTCCCAATCTATAAGATAGCTGCATCATAGCATATTCCTTGAAAAGTTTCAAGAATAAATCCGTTGCTGTCACATAGATTGGTGTTGGGATGTGATGAGATGGATCAATTGAAACTTGCCGCGGAACTGCTGCCCCTTGCATGGAGACCGGCTTGCGGCTGCGTTCTTCCGCCGGACACAGAGGAGATCCGCCTTCGCGTTGGAAGAGCGCCGACTTATCTGAGCCGGGGCGAGGAGCGCTGTCTCTGCGGCAGTCAAGTCGCAGAGGAGGACCTGCTGAGGATCCTGGAAAAAGCCACCGGCGCGTCCATGCACACGGCAGCTCCCACTTTGGCGCAAGGATTCGTCAGCTACAGAGGGATCCGCATCGGGGTCTGCGGCAATGGCGTGGAGGAAAACGGAAGATTGGGAGGCATGAGAAGCGTTACCTCGCTTTGTATTCGCATTGCAAGATCTTGCCCGGGCATCTGTGCAGAGGCAGCTCGACAGCTTCTGGAGCGCGGCTTTGCCAATACGCTCATTCTGGGCAGACCCGGGGACGGGAAAACAACGGCGCTGCGGGAATTGATCCGTGTGCTGGCCGACGCGGGGCGCCGTATTTCGGTGGTGGACGAGCGGAACGAGCTCGCGGCCTATGATGGGGCGAAGGCAGCCTTTGACCTGGGGAGATGCAGCGATGTGTTGACCGGAGTTCCGAAGAACGAGGGCATCCTCATGTTGCTGCGGGCTATGAACCCGGAAATATTGGCGATGGACGAAATCACAAAGCCTGCGGATGCGGAGGCCGCGCTGCAGGCGATCGGCTGCGGCGTCGGCATTCTGGCAAGCGCGCACGCTTCCAATCCGGACGAGCTTTGGAAGCGTCCGGTTTATCGGGAATTATTGCAGGCACAGGTTTTCTCCCAATGTCTGCGGATCCGTCGGCAAGGCGCTGCAAGGATCTATTCTCTGGAGAAGATCAGCGCATGAGACCGGCCGGGGTTCTGCTGATCGTCCTCTCCTTCCTCTCGTATGCGCTGCTGACGCTGCGGGACAAGCGCGCCGCCATACGCAGCCTGCGGGATATCAGCGCTGCATTGGAGCTGTTGTACGCAGAACTGGAGATGCATGCGACGCCGCTACCCGAGGCCATTGCGAGGTCGGCTCGCTACAGCAGGGGGAACGGAAAAGCCCTCTTCCAAAATCTCACCGTGCTGCTTTTGCGCTTGGGAGAGGAGAGCTTTGCCGATCTCTGGAGCAAAGCGGTGTTTCAGAGCTGCCGACAGCTCCCTTCCGCTGCGCTGGACGAGCTGGCGCGCCTGGGCTTGAGCCTTGGTAGATACGAGCTTTCCACGCAGCTGCGGGATATACGTGGCTGTATTGCCTTGCTTTGCCGAACCCGGGAGGAGAGAGCGCGCAGTTACCCCTCGGAGCGGAGGCTCTGGCTGGGCTTGAGCGCCGCGGCAGGCTGCTTTCTTGCGATCCTGATGATTTGAGGAGAAACCATGGACGTAGATCTCATTTTCAAAATCGCCGCTATAGGGATCCTTGTCGCGGTTCTCAACATCCTGCTGCAGCGTTCGGGGCGGGAGGAGCAGGCGCTGATGACAAGTATCACGGCGCTTGTGGTGGTTTTGATGATGGTCGTGCAAAAGATCAGCGAATTATTTACGCTGATCAAATCTTTATTTAACCTGTAGTGGAGCTGATCCTGAAAACAGCTGCTGTCGCGCTGCTCTGCGCGCTGACCGGGCTGCTGATCAAAAAACACAATCCGGAGGCAACGCTCCTCCTTTGCGCAGCCGGGTCTGCCGGCATCCTGATCGCATCGATCGGAATCCTCAACGGGTTTCAGGAGCTGCGGCGGCAGCTGGAAAAAATGCTGGGCGCGGGGGGAGAGCTTCTGCTCGCCCCGCTTGTCAAGTGTCTCGCCATCGCGATCGTCACGCGGTTTGCGACAGATCTATGTAAGGACGCTGCCCAGAATGCTCTTGCATCCGCCGTGGAGATGGCAGGTACAGCCTGTGCGCTGACAACGGTGCTGCCGCTGCTGCTGAGCGTCATGAAAATGATCGGAGCGCTGACGTGAAAAAACTCATCTTGATTTTGCTGATGCTTCCCTGGTTCTCCTTTGTTTGCTATGCACAGGATATAGGAGAAGAAACAGCGTCGATTACGGGAGCAATGCAGGTGGAGGACGGGCTTGGCGAGGAGGAGCTTGCAATCGTGGGGGAGCTTACGCTGGACGGAAGCTACGACGGGCGTGGGGCCTTGTCCCGTCTTTGGACAAGGCTTGTAGATGCTGCGCGAGCACATCTTTCGGAAGAGCTCCGCTTTGCGGTGAGCCTGCTGGCCATTGCGTTCTTTTGCAGTCTGAGCACCGCCTTTATTCAGAACCCAAGATTTACCGAGTTCATGGAGCTTGCAGCCTGCTGTACGGCCGCGCTTCTGCTGGCAGGGAATATGAACACGGTGATCGTCCAGGCGGCCGAGACGCTGACCCGGCTCAGTGATTACGGAAAGCTTGCGCTGCCGGCTTTTTTCACGACTGTGGCAGCCTGCGGCTCCGCCGTATCCGCCTCTGTCAAATACGCAGCGATCTGTTTTGTCACGGAAATCTTCATGAGTCTTTCCCAAAAGCTGATATTGCCCATGATTTACGCCTTTCTTGCCGCCTCGATCTGCAGCAGCCTGTTTGAAAACGCGCTACTAAAAACGGTAGTTCGGCTGTGCAAGTGGTGCGCGATCACGGCAATGACGCTGATGACCAGTGCTTTCTGCCTGTACATCTCGCTTTCCGGCGCCATCAGCGGCAGCGCAGATGCTCTGGCTGTGAAGACAACCAAGAGCGTCATCGCAAGCGCTCTGCCGGTTGTGGGCGGCATTCTCTCCGATTCGGCAGCCGCGATGCTCTCTGCTGCCGGGCTCATCAAAAACTCCGCCGGGATCTTTTGCCTGATCGCGGTGTGTGCCCTTTGCGCAGGACCCTTCGCGCTGCTCGCGGTCAAAATGCTGGTGTTCAAGCTGTCCTCCGCCCTTTCCGAGCTTGCGGACAGCGGACGCTATTCCCGGCTTTTGGACAGTATGGGGACCGCCTTCGGAATGCTGCTGGGGATGGTGGGAAGCTACGGTGCGATGCTCTTTTTCTCCATCATGTCGGGTATCAAAATGGTGAATGTATAATGGGATCTGCCATTCAGCAAATCTGCGCTCTCTCCGTGATCTGCGGATTGCTGCTCCATCTCGCACCGGAGGGTACGGTGCGAAAGGCCATGGCCTTTGCCAGTTCTGTCGTGCTGCTGGCCTGCCTGGTGCAGGCGATCCGCGGGCTGGATCTGGAGAGCTATGCGCTTTCGCTCTCCCAGAATCGCGAGAGAGAACAGGAATTCCTCGCCCACAGCGAGGAGACGAGAGACGCCCTGGATCGCCTGGTCATAGAGCGAGAGTACGGGGCATATATTATGGACACAGCTCGTCTGCTGCAGGTGCCGCTGCAATCGGCCGAGGTGGAGGCGCGATGGAGCACGGAGGGGCTGTGGATACCTTATGCGGCAAAGCTCATAGGAGAACCAGACGAAGAGGGAAAGGCAGCTCTGACATCACGGATCCAAGCGGATCTTGGGATTCCGGCAGAGCGGCAAAGCTGGGCGGCGGGATGAGGAGCGGGGAATGGCAAAGCTGGAAAAACTGAAATACCCGCTCCTGATCCTGGCAATCGGGCTTTTGTTTCTTCTGCTTCCGTCCGGCTCAGGCAAGCAGACAGAGCTGCCGGAGGCGGATGTGCGCCTGCAGGAGCTTCTCTCCGCGACGGAAGGAGTAGGGGAGGCGCGGGTGCTGATATCAAGCGCCGGCGTTGTGGTGCTCTGCAGCGGAGCAGAGGATCCGCGGGTGCGTTTGGATATTTTACGCGCGGTGACATCATATACTGGCTTTGGATCGGATAAGATCACGATACTCAAAATGTCGAAAAGCTTTCAGGGAGGAATGGATTCATGAAAAACAGGAAACGAAACATCACCATGATCGCGGTGCTGCTCTTCGTGTGCGCGGCCGTCTCGCTCAACTGGTCCTATAACCAGCGCTGGGGCAAGCCGGACGCGGAGATGGTGCAGGCCATGGATGAGGCGAGAGCCAGCGCGGACGCGGCTTATGCCGAGGCCGTGACAACCGGTGCCTCCGCCTACTTTGCCGAGGCGCGCCTGACCAGGCAGCTGTCCCGGGACGAGGCGCTGGAGCTGCTGCAGACAGCGGCTACCGCGGACACCGCTTCCCAGGAGACGATCGACAGCGCTATGAACGCCATCAGCGCTATGGCCGCCTGCTCCATGCGGGAGGCGCAGATCGAAAATCTGCTGATCGCAAAGGACTTTTCGGACTGCGTCGTGTACATTGGGAACAACACCGTCACGGTAGCCGTTCCGGCTCCGGCCGAAGGCTTGAGCGAGGAGGCGGTTGCCCGCATCACGGACATCATTTGCAGAGAAACGGAATTCGAGGCTTCTCAGCTCAGTATCATCGAGGTTCGCGGTTGATGGCTTTTGCAGGGTCTTCCATGGGAGAAGACCCTGCATTTTCATTTTGTTTCCCTTATGTTTTTCAGGATTGCTCTTCCTTTTTTGAGAAAGCTGTGGTAGAATACTCTGAATCCATTTGTAAAATGGGAAATTATCCCCGGTTGGGGATTTATCAGGATAGTTTTAGCAGTATACCTTCAGGAGGAACAATCATGGGCGAAAATTATATTACTTGCCGCGAGGCCAACGGCAGCATCAACATCTCGGAAGATGTGATTGCCGACATGGTGAGAAATGCCATCGTGGAAGTGGAGGGCGTTGCAGGCCTTTCCAACACGGCGGGGGCGGAGATTTCCGATCTTTTGGGCATCCGCTCGCTTACTAAGGGCGTGAAGGTGCAGTTCGTGGATGAGAAGATCGTGGTGGATACCATCATCACCATCGCTTACGGCAGCAATGTGGTCAAGGTCGCGCAGAACGTGCAGGATAAGGTTCTTACCACCGTACAGATGACGACCGGCCTGGAGAAGGTGGAGGTCAACGTCCACGTCACCGGCATTGCATTTTGATTTTTTATACTAAAGGAGAACGGCCGATGAAAAGAACCGTTGCCAGAGAGCTTGCCATTCAGATGAGCTTTGCCGCTGCATCTTCCGGGGTGCAGCCCGGTGAATTGCTGGACGCTTTCTTTGACCGGGAGCATTACGGGAGTCTTGAGGCGGAGCAGGAGCTGTTTGCAGAGTATCCGGACGAGCGGCAGATGGAGTACATCCGCCGGCTGACGGAGCTTACGGCGGAAAATCGCAGCGAGATCGACGGCTTTATCGAGCGCTATGCCCGGGGCTGGAAGCTGGAGCGGATCTCCAGAACTGCGCTGGCCGTGATGCGCTGCGCCATCTGTGAGATTCTGTATATGGAGGACATTCCCAACGCCGCCGCCATCAATGAAGCGGTAGAGCTGGATAAGAAGTATGACGAACCCGATACGGTCGCCTTTGTAAACGGCGTACTGGGCGGCTTCATGCGCGGGGAATTCCCGGAGCAGGCGCAGGAGTAAGCCATGGATCGCAGAACGCTTACGGTCACAGAGCTGAATGCGTATGTAAAAGACCTGCTTGGGCAGGATCCTGCGCTTCTGAATGTCTGCGTTCGCGGAGAACTCTCCAATTACAAGATCTACCCCTCCGGGCACCACTATTTCACCCTGAAGGATCAGGAGAGCAGCCTCAAATGCGTGATGTTTCGTGGCAGCGCCTCCAAGCTGCGCTACCGCCCCGAAAACGGCATGGGCGTGACTGCTGCCGGACGCCTGGAGGTCTATGTACGGGACGGCGTATATCAGCTGATCTGCACTTCTCTGATGCCAGAGGGCATGGGCGACCTTCAAGTCGCCTTTGAACAGCTGAAGGCCAAGCTCTCGGAGGAGGGGCTCTTTGACCGGGCGCATAAAAAGCCGCTGCCGGTAATGCCGGGGCGCATTGCAATCATTACGTCTTCTGCGGGCGCGGCTGTCCATGATATGATCCGGATTCTGGGACGGCGCTGGCCCATGAGCAAGGTGATCCTGCTGCCGGTGCGTGTTCAGGGCGTAGAAGCGCCGCCGGAGATCGCCGGAGCGATTCGCTATGCCAATGAGTTTCAGGTTGCGGATCTGATCATAACAGGTCGAGGCGGCGGATCGCTGGAGGATCTGTGGGCATTTAATGACGAGCGGGTTGCCCGCGCCATCTACGCCTCTCAGATCCCGGTCATTTCCGCCGTGGGACATGAGCCGGACGTGACGATTTCGGACTATGTCGCGGATCGGCGGGCCTCGACCCCCTCCAACGCCGCGGAAATCGCCGTGCCGGATCAGCAGGAGATGCGGGAGGCGCTGGAGAGCTACGGCATTCGCAGCCGCCAGGCCATGGAGAAAGGTCTCCGCGTTGCGGCACAGCGTCTGGATAACCTGCGCAACAAACGGGTGCTGACCGAGCCCGGCGCATTTCTGGACAGCAGACGGCTGGATCTGGATCGTCTGCGGGACCGTCTGCTGGCTTCCGAAGAGCGTCAGCTCGCAGAAAAACGCCAGCGTTTTGTCAGACTCGGCGCGTCTCTGGATGCTATGAGCCCGCTGCGCGTGCTCTCCCGGGGTTATGCACTCGCAACCGATGGAAATGGAAAGCTCATCAGGAGCGTTGGCAGCCTGTCCTCGGGTGATGCGATCACAGTACAGTTCCAGGACGGGCAGGCTGCGTGCCGGGTGGAACAGGTTCGGGAAGGAGAAGAACACGATGGCAGATAAGATGAGTTTTGAACAGTCGCTTGGTCGCCTGGATGAGATCGTGCGGCATCTGGAAAAGAGCGATCTTCCCCTGAGCGATTCTTTGGCGCTATTTGAAGAAGGAACATCTCTGCTCGCCTCTTGCAGTGCCATGCTGGATGAGGCGGAACAGAAGGTCGTCAAGCTCCGCAAGGGCGCCGACCGGAGCCCGGAAGAGCTGCCGTTTACCGACGAGGCGTGAAGATGACGGAAAAAGAGTATAAAAAGTTGGTTGATGAGGAGCTGTCCCGCAGCTTTCTCCTGGAAGAAGCTTATCCTGTCAAGGGGCTGGCGGAGGCCATGCGCTACAGTCTCCTGGCGGGCGGCAAACGCATCCGGCCGATCCTGGTTCTGGAATTTTGCAGAATCAGTGGGGGAGACCTGCAGGCTGCCCTCCCGGTGGCCTGCGCCATTGAGATGCTGCACACCTACAGCCTGATACACGATGATCTGCCCTGCATGGATAACGATACTCTGCGCCGCGGCAGACCCACCAACCATGTGGTTTACGGCGAGTGCACCGCCACCCTGGCCGGGGACGCGCTGCAGGCCGAAGCCTTCGGTACGATCCTGCGGTCTTCGCTGCCTGCCGAGCGCCGCGCTCGCTGCGCCCTGCACCTGGCAAACGCTGTGGGGCTGGACGGCATGTGCGGAGGACAGTATCTGGACATGCTGGGAGAAGGGAAAAAGCTCAGCGCAGAGGAGCTGGATGCGATCAACATTCGCAAGACCGGCGCGCTGCTCAAAGCTGCCTGCCTCATGGGCGTTGCGGCTGCCGGCGGCAGTTTGGCGCAGGAGGATGCCGCTGCCCGTTATGGCGCGGCTCTTGGCGCCGCGTTCCAGATCCGGGACGATATGCTGGATGTGCTCAGCACCGAGGCGGAGTTGGGCAAGCCCATCGGTTCCGATCGGGAAGAAGAGAAGAATACATATATGGCCTTGTATGGCGCGGAGAAGTGCGCGGCATTGATCGAAAAGCTGACGGGCGAGGCGAAAAACGCCCTTGCCGGACAGTTCGAGGAGCCTTCTCTGCTTTGCTCCCTCGCGGATTCCCTTGCCACGAGGAGAAGCTGACATACAGGCAGATCGAGGTTAGATTTGAGTATATTAGAGAAAATACAGAGCTCTGACGACGTAAAAAAGCTCTCTGAGGAGGAGCTGGAGCCTCTTTGCGCGGAGCTTCGCTCCTTCCTTGTAGAGCATGTTTCCAAAACCGGCGGCCACCTGGCGTCCAACCTGGGGACTGTGGAGTTGACCCTTGCTCTGCACCGGGTCTATGATACCAAGAAGGATCGGCTGGTTTTTGACGTCGGTCACCAGAGCTATATTCATAAGATCCTGACGGGAAGAAGGGATCGCTTTTCCACCCTCCGGCAATACGGAGGGCTTTCCGGCTTTCCCAAGCCAAGGGAAGCGGAGGACGACGCCTTTATCGCCGGGCACGCCTCCAACTCCGTTTCCGTCGCCCTTGGCATGGCAAAGGCGCGGAGCCTTTCCCATCAGGACTACGATGTTGTGGCAGTGATCGGGGACGGCGCCTTGACGGGAGGCCTTGCCTATGAAGGACTGACGGCCGCTGCGGCCAGCGGGGAGCCAATGGTCATTGTGCTCAACGACAACAACATGTCCATCGACCCCAATGTTGGCGGCATGGCGCGACTGCTGCAGCGGATGCGCGTCCGCCCCGGCTATTTCAATTTCAAGCGCTGGTATCGGGAGCTTTTCTCCCACATGCCGCCGCTCTATCGCCTGAATCACAGTGTGAAGGAGTGGGTCAAATCCCAGGTTCTCCCGGATAATATGCTCAGCGCCATCGGTCTGGACTATATGGGGCCGGTGGACGGACATGACGTAACGCAGCTGGAGTGTGTGCTCCGCTGGGCGAAGGAAATGAAACGCCCCGTACTGGTTCATGTCCTGACTCAGAAGGGGAAAGGCTATCACTATGCGGAGGAGCATCCCGAGCTCTATCACGGGGTTGGACCCTTTGACCCGGAGACGGGCGTGATGAAGAGTTCCTGCAAATGCTTCTCGGAGGTATTTGGCGAGAGCCTTTGCGAATTCGCTTCCGCCAGCGATAAGATCGTTGCAATTACAGCGGCCATGGCTTCCGGTACCGGTCTGGATCGCTTTGCCGTCCAATTTCCGGAGCGTTTTGTGGATGCCGGCATTGCGGAGGGACATGCCACAGCCTTTGCCGCCGGACTTGCAAAGCAAGGACTATTACCGGTATTTGCCGTGTATTCCAGCTTCCTGCAGCGCGGCTTCGATATGCTGATCCATGACGTCTCTCTGTTGGGGCTGCATGTGGTGTTTGGCGTGGATCGTGCCGGTATTGTGGGCAGCGACGGCGAGACCCATCACGGCGTTTTTGACCTGTCCTATCTTCACACCGTTCCGGGGATGCAGATCCTGTGCCCCGCCTCTTTTCAGGAGCTGCATGACCAACTGCAGAGAGCGCTCTTTGCGCTGCAGGGACCGGTGGCCATTCGCTATCCCCGGGGCGGGGAGGGCGAATACAGGGCTTCCTCCTGCGAGGATGAGCAGCTTCTGCGGGAAGGCGCCGATCTGACGCTGCTCTGCTGCGGCATCATGGTGAACGAAGCCCTTGCGGCCGTCAGAATACTGGAGGAAAAGGGAATTTCGGTGGAGCTGGTGAAGCTCAACCGCATTGCCTCCGATCTCTTTCCGCTTGCGCTTGCTTCTCTTCAAAAGACCCGGCGTATGCTTATGGCAGAAGAGGTCTGCGCCGCCGGGTGCGTGGGTGAGCTGCTGCTGCAGCAGGCCGCAGAACAGGGGATCACGCTCAAGGCTGCAAAGCTGCTGAATCTGGGCGAGGGGATCGTTGCCCACGGCACGCGCCCGGAGCTTTTGCGCGACCACGGTTTGGACGCCGCATCCATTGCAAGAATTGCAGAGCAGCTTTGCGCGGAGGAGAAACAGTAACATGAAAAAGGTCAGGCTGGATCAGCTGGTGTTTGACCTTGGCTATACGGATAGCCGGGAGCGCGCCAAGACGACCATCATGAGCGGGCTGGTCTATGTAAACGGCCAAAAGGCGGACAAGCCCGGTATGCCCGTTGACCCCGAGGCAAAGATCGAGGTGCGGGGCGACGCCCTGCCCTTTGTGAGCCGGGGCGGTTTTAAGCTGGACAAGGCGCTGAAGGTCTTCCCGGTAGATCCCACAGGGAAAATCTGCATTGACTGCGGCGCCTCCACGGGCGGCTTTACGGATGTGCTGCTGCAGCACGGCGCCCAAAAGGTCTATTCTGTGGACGTGGGCTATGGGCAGCTGGCCTGGAAGCTCCGCACGGATGAGCGCGTTGTGAATCTGGAGCGCACCAATCTGCGCTATATTACAAAGGAACAGATCCCGGAACCGCTGGATTTGGCGGTGATGGACGTATCCTTCATCTCCATCCGTCTGGTGCTGCCTGCGGTGAAGGAGCTTTTGAAGCCCGGCGCCGATTATATCTGCCTCATCAAGCCCCAGTTTGAGGCAGGGCGCGAAGAAGTTGGCAAAAAGGGCGTGGTGAGGGATCCGGCTGTGCACGAGCAGGTCGTACGCGGGATTCTGGACTTTGCCGCCTCCATCGGCTTTAGCGTGATGGGACTGGACTTTTCCCCCATCAAGGGGCCGGAAGGCAATATTGAATACATTTGTTGGCTCAAAAACGGAGAATACCCTGTGCCGGAGATAGATCCGGCCGCAGTTGTAAAGGCCTCGCACGAGGCACTGTAAAGGAGGCATTCCGATGATCGCTGTTTGCCCGAATCCGTTTCGTGACCTGGAACTGAAGCTGACCCGCCAGTGCTGCAGTATGCTGGAGCAGGCTGGCTTTGAAACCGTGATCTGTCCCGTTTTTGCCGAGGATGAGCCGGAGGCGCTGCCGAATGATCTCTCTTTCCTGCGGCTGGAGGAGCTTCCCGGCGCATGTACTCTTGCAATCGTGATCGGCGGAGATGGTACCATTCTCTCCGTTGTCCGCCGTCTGCGGGATCGCGCTGTTCCGCTTCTGGGGATCAACCTGGGCACCAAGGGCTTTATGGCCAATGTGGAGCCGGAGGAGATCGGCCAGATCATGAAAGCGGCCCGCGGCGAGTATCGGCTTTCCCGCCGGATGATGCTGGAGACGGAGCTCTGGCGGGACGGGAAACTGATTTGCAGAGATCACGCGCTGAACGATGTGGTGCTGCATGGCTACGGCGACTGCATCGGGATGACCACCTGGTGCGACGGGCAGCGCGTTTCCCACTTCTCGGGAGATGGCATCATCATCTCCAGCCCCACCGGCTCTACCGGCTACTCTATGTCTGCCGGCGGCCCCATTGTGGAGCCGGAGGCGGAAAATATCATCATCAGCCCCATCTGTCCCCATGTGATGGGCGCTCGCTCCTTTGTGCTGGATCCCCAGCGCACCGTGCAGGTTACGGCGGAGCGGCTGCACGGGCGTAGGGCGTATCTCGCCGTGGACGGAAATTCTGTTACCGATCTGCAGGGAGGCGACCAGGTGCTGGTTCGCCGCTCCCCGCATGTGACCGCTATGGCGGATCTGGGGCTGAAGAGCTTTTATGAGATCGCTTACGAGAAGCTGATTTGACAGAAAGAGAGGCGGAAGTATGCTCAACGAACTGCATATTGAGAATATCGCGGTGATCGAACGGGCGGATATCCGCTTTGAGCGCGGGCTGAACGTTCTCACCGGCGAGACCGGCGCGGGCAAATCCATTGTGATCGACGCCATCGGCGCGGTCCTTGGGGAGCGGGTCAGCAGGGAGCTTGTGCGCCGCGGCGCGGAGAAAGCACTGGTGACAGCGGTTTTTGACAGCGCCGATGCGGAGACCTGGCTACGGGAGAATGAGATCGACGCCGATGAGGAGCTGATTTTGCAGCGCCGGATCACGGCGGACGGAAAGAGCAGCTGCCGCGTCTGCGGCACGCCGGTTACTGCGGCACAGCTGAAGGAGCTGGCCTCTGTCCTGGTAGACATTCACGGCCAGAATGACGGGCGCCAGCTGATGGACGAGCGGCGGCACATGGGCTATCTGGACAGCTTTGGTCAGCTGCAGAAGGAAATCGACGCCTATCAGGTGGAGTATCGGCAGTATCGGGCCCTGCGCAAGGAGCTGGATCAGCTCAGCATGGACGAGGTGGAGAAGGCGCGGCTCAGCGAGAGCCTGCGCTATCAGATCGCGGAGCTGGAGCGCGCGGAGCTGAAAGCAGGGGAGAAGGACAGCCTGATCTCCCGGCGGGATCTGCTGCGCAACTCCGAAAAGCTCACGGAGGCTCTGGACGAGGCGCTGCGCTTGCTCTATTCCAACGAGGATAACGCAGTTTCCATGGCGGAGAACGCCGAGTACTATGCCGGACGCGCCGCGGCGCTTGTCCCGGAACTGCAAGGCGCGGTTTCCGCGATCCACGAGGCGGCCTTTTCTCTATCCGACGCAGCAGAGACCCTTCGGGATTTCCGGGAGAATCTGGACTTCTCTCCGGAGGAATATGACCAGCTGGAGGAGCGGATCTCTTTGCTGAGTAAGCTGGAACGGAAGTATACCCGGGATGAGGAGCACCTGATCGCCTATCTGGACGAGTGCAGGGAAAAGCTGGACAGGATCGAATATGCCGACGAGCGCAGCGAGAAGCTGCGGCGGGAGCTGGAGGAGCAGAAAAAGCGCTGCCGGAAGGCGGCAAAGCTTCTGCGGGAAAAGCGCCAGGCAGCCGCGGAGGAGCTGCAGCAGCGGATCGTAAGGGAACTGCGGGAGCTGAACATGCCTTCGGTGCGCTTTGCAGTGGAGTTTTCGCCGCTGGAAGGGGAGCCCGGCTTTGATTCTACCGGAGCCGATCAGATCCGCTTTCTCATGTCCGCCAACGCCGGCGAGGAGCTGGGGCGCATCAGCCGCATCGCCTCCGGCGGCGAGCTGAGCCGCATCATGCTGGCCATGAAGAATGTTTTTGCCGAGCACGACCCGGTGGCCACCATGATCTTTGACGAGATCGACACTGGTGTCTCCGGCATCGCAGCCCAGCGGGTGGGGGAGAAGCTCTACAGCGTCTCCCGGGGCAAGCAAGTTATGTGCGTGACCCATCTGCCCCAGATCGCCGCCATGGCGGACAGCCATTACCTGATTGCCAAGGAAGAGCGAAACGGCCGCACCTATACTGACGTGACAAAGCTGGATCGGGAGGGGCAGCGCATGGAGTTGGCCCGCCTCCACGGGGGCGACAACATCACCATCACTACCCTTGCCAGCGCCGAGGAGCAGCTGGAAGCGGCGGAGAGATACAAAGCGATGTAAAAACACCGGGTCTGCAGGACTGTGTCCCTGCAGACCCGGTGTTTTATTGCCATTCCGAGTCGGACTGCAGCAGGCGGAGTACCCGCTCCGGCTCCGGGATCCCGTGAAGCTCGCTTGAGAGCCCGGTCAAGCCTCTGATGTTCATTCCGTATCGGACACTAAGCCCATAGCCCGGCTTTCGCATAAACAGATTGTACGGCTCCAGGGCGATGGAACCGGTTCCATCCCGGTGTTTTCGCACGGTGAGGACCGGGAGATCACTCTTTTTCAAAACCTTGACTTCCTTGCCCTTATTGAGCAGAACGCGTTTGTCTGTGATCACATAAGAGCTTCTCTTCAAGGTCAGGGCTTTGAAGAGAAAACGGCCGAAAAAGAAGAACAGGCCGAAGAGCAACATAAGTCCGCCGATAACAGGAAACGGCAGCGGCGCGTGCGCTTTCAGAACCCCGTATTCCCAATATCCGGCAAAGCCGCACCAGAGAAGCCCGAAAGGGATCAGAAATAAATCGTTTCGATCGAAAAGATGAAGTTTTTCCGGATGACCTTTCCACAGGACGGTTTCATCCGCGTTCAGATAGGGTCGCGCCCATTGATAGTCTGATTCTGTCTGCATTGGCATCCTCCTTTTTCAATATTTTGAAAAAATTTTAGCATGATCGTTCGGATCAGTCAAGGAGTCCGCTCCAAAATCAAACAAAAGATCCGCTTTTGCTTGACAGATCAAGAATAACTCAGTATAATGCACGGGTAAACGCGAGGAAGAACAGAAGTAGCGTACTTTTTCCTGCACAGAGAGCCCCCGGTTGGTGGAAGGGGGAGAGGGGGAGCGCGTGAAGTACCGTTCGGAGCGGCGTGGCTGAAGCCGAAAAGGTGGGTAGGCCGCGACGGGTGCGCCCGATAACGCGCGGAAGTCCTGGACTTCGTGAGGCTCTCTCCGCGAGGGGAGAGCAAACCAGAGGTGGTACCGCATATTTTGCCCTCTGTCCGGAAGGACAGAGGGTTTTATATTTGAAGGAGGTTTCATGATGAGCGTTCAAGAGGAATCTTTGCGTCTGCACGGCTGCGGTTTTAACTGCGCCCAGAGCGTGCTGGCGGCGCTCGGCAGCTATACGGGCTTGGACGAGAAGACGGCTCTGGCCGTGTCTGGCGGCTTTGGCGGCGGTGTTCGCTGTGGGGAGATCTGCGGCGCGGCTTCCGGCGCGGTGATGGCGCTGGGTCTGGCATTCCCCTATAGCGACGGGGAAGATTCAGCTTCCAAAACCAGGATCGCAAAGTTGACCATGGCTTTTAATCGGGATTTTGCGGAAAAATTCGGATATATGCGCTGTCAGGATCTGAAGCGAAACGGCGTACCTTGCGACGAGCTGATCGCTTGGGCGGCCGAACACGCAGAGGAATTGATTCAAAAGAACAAATAATCAAATAGAGGAGATATTTACAATGGGTATTTATGAGGAACTGGTCGCCCGCGGGCTCATCGCTCAGGTGACCAACGAGGAAGAAATTCGCGAGATGGTGAACGCCGGCAAGGCCACCTTCTACATTGGCTTTGACTGCACGGCGGACAGTCTGACCGCCGGCCATTTCATGGCGCTGACGCTGATGAAGCGCCTGCAGCAAGCTGGCAACCGCCCCATCGCCCTCATCGGCGGCGGCACCACCATGATCGGCGATCCCTCCGGCCGCACCGATATGCGCAAGATGCTGACCCGGGAGGATATTGACCACAACGCCGAGTGCTTCCGCCGGCAGATGGAAAAATTCATCGAGTTCGGGCCGGACAAGGCGCTGCTGGTGAATAACGCCGACTGGCTGCTGAATCTCAATTATGTTGAGCTGCTGCGGGAGGTTGGCGCCTGCTTCTCCGTGAACAACATGCTGCGTGCCAAGTGCTACGAGCAGCGCATGGAGCGGGGACTGAGCTTCTTTGAGTTCAACTACATGATCATGCAGAGCTACGATTTCTACTACCTGTTCCAGCACTACAACTGCAACATGCAGTTCGGCGGGGACGATCAGTGGAGCAACATGCTGGGCGGCACGGAGCTCATTCGCAAGAAGCTGGGCAAGGACGCCCACGCCATGACCATCACGCTGCTCACCGACTCCCACGGCATGAAGATGGGCAAGACCGCCGGCAACGCCGTTTGGCTGGATCCCAACAAGACCAGCCCCTACGATTTCTACCAGTACTGGCGGAACGTGGAGGATGCGGACGTGCTCAAGTGCATCCGGATGCTTACCTTCCTGCCTCTGGAGCAGATCGACGAGATGGCCAAGTGGGAAGGCAGCCAGCTCAATCGCGCCAAGGAGATCCTGGCCTATGAGCTGACAAAGATGGTGCACGGCGAGGAGGAAGCCAAGAAGGCCGAGGCCTCTGCCAAGGCACTCTTTGCAGGCTCCGGCAGCAGTGAGAATATGCCGACCACCGAGCTCTCTGATGCGGATATGACTGACGGAGCCATCGACCTGATGAGCCTGCTGGTGAAGACCGGTCTCTGCACCACCAAGTCCGACGCCCGCCGGAACATCCAGCAGGGCGGCGTCACCGTGAACGACGAGAAAGTCACCGACATCGGTAAGAGCTTTTCGGCAGATGAGCTGAAAGCCGGCGTCGTTCTCAAGCGCGGCAAGAAGAATTTTAACAAGGTCGTTCTACAGTAATTTTTCCCCCAAGCAACGGTTCCCCCGAAGGTTTGATTTGAACCTTCGGGGGAACCTTTGTTTTTCATATGGATCAGTCTAATTTTTCGATCTTTTCATTCTTCGCAGACGCGGTTTTTTTCCCAATCACAAACAGAATAGCGGCAGCAACAACGGCGCAGCCGGTGATGATCGCCACGAGCTTCCAGTCGACCGCGGAGAAGCCGGTGACATCAAATTCGCCGGAGTCGGCGTTCTGGAGCTTGGAAAATACAGCCACCGTGTCATATACCAGGGCGCCGGCAACCAACAGACCGCCGATCCACTGGAGCAAGGGGAGCTTCGCTCTGGCCTCGGCTTTATAGGGAACAATATCAGAGTTCCTAAAGTCGAGCTTGGATCCGATGTAATAGGCAACGACCAACAGAATGATCGTCTCGGGCAGCATGTAAGTTGCATTATACCCAAAGGAATAGATAAGAGCAGCTTCAGTTGGGATCGAAAGACCAGCCCAAACAGTGGCGCCGCTGGTCACATGGCACAGGTAACGAAGCAGGCAAACCACAAGACCGCCCAGCACAAGACCCATGGGCTGGGACTTCATCTTCCGGAAAAGGCCGCCAAGTCCGATCACCATAAACGCAACCAGGTAATCCAGCAGGATGATGGCCACAATAGATTGCCAGGTGGTGAAGTAACTCAGGTTCTTCAGACCGAGCAACTGCTGTATGATGCCATAGACAACGCCGGTGACAAGACCCCAGCCCGTTCCGTAACGATAGGCGATGATCAGCAAAGGCAGCATGGACGCAATGGTGATGGAACCGCCGTAAGGCAATTCATACAGCTTGAAAATGCTCAGGACAGTGGCCAGGGCCAGCATGATTGCGCTTTCTGCCATCATGCGAAGTTTGGTGTTTGTTTTCATGTTTTGTTTTCCTCCCAATTTCTTGTTTTTTGGAAGCAGGGAAACAAAAAGACAGGTTCCTGCAAAAGAACCTGCCGTCGCTTCTCCGTTTCCTACGCCGGCATTATCCGGATCAGGTTCCATGGTTTCAAGGCTCCATTACCTTGTCTCAGCCGGGAAGACCCAGCGCCCATCTGATTGCGTCGATATTGTAGTCTCTTTTTCTAGTTTCGTCAAGTGTTTTTCGAGTGGGGTAAAACATAAAGAAAAGCTTTGCTTTTTTGCATAGAATATGGTAACATAAACCGATTACACGATGGATAGGATGAATTCGTTATGTTGACACCGCCATAAGCACATTTTTCTTCCATATTATCAACAAATTCAGAAAGGAAGTTCAAATGACTGCTTATCAAAATGAAATTCAACGCCGCAGAACCTTTGCGATCATATCCCACCCGGACGCGGGCAAGACGACTCTGACGGAGAAGCTGCTGCTTTACGGCGGAGCCATCCAATTGGCCGGCTCTGTCAAGGGCAAGGCCACGGCCCGTCATGCCGTATCGGACTGGATGGAGCTGGAAAAGCAGCGCGGCATCTCCATTACCTCCTCTGTCATGCAGTTTGAGTATGAGGGCTACTGCATCAATATCCTGGACACGCCGGGACACCAGGACTTCTCCGAGGACACCTACCGCACCCTCATGGCGGCAGACTCCGCCGTTATGGTCATCGACGCGGCCAAGGGCATCGAGCCGCAGACCCGCAAGCTTTTCAAGATCTGCGCTATGCGGCATATCCCCATCTTTACCTTCATCAACAAACTGGACCGGGAGGCCCGCAGCCCTTATGAGCTGATGGAGGAGCTGGAGACGGAGTTCGGCATCGGCACTTACCCTATGAACTGGCCCATCGGCTGCGGCCAGGAGTTCAAAGGGGTATACGACCGGGAAAAGCAGGCTATCCTGGCCTTCAACGAGTTCCACCGGGGACAGAGCAAGATCCGCGCAATCGAGTGCTCCCTGGACGAGACCGAGAAGCTGGACGAGCTGATCGGCCACCGCCTGCGGGAGACTTTGGCGGACGATATTGAGCTGCTGGACGGCGCTGGCTATGACTTCGATATCGAGGAAGTGCGCGCCGGGCGGCTCAGCCCCGTGTTCTTCGGCTCGGCTCTGAATAACTTCGGCGTGGAGCCCTTCCTGGAGCACTTTTTGAAGATGACCATGCCGCCGCTGCCGCGCCTCTCCGGGGAGCAGATCGTAGATCCCATGGACGAGCATTTCTCCGCCTTCGTCTTCAAGATTCAGGCCAACATGAACAAAGCCCACCGGGATCGCATTGCTTTCATGCGCATCTGCTCCGGCAAGTTCGAGCGGGATAAGGAATACTTCCATGTCCAGGGCGGCAAAGCGCTGCGCCTGGCTCAGCCGCAGCAGCTCATGGCCCAGGATCGCGCGATCATCGACGAAGCCTACGCGGGCGATATTATTGGCGTCTTCGATCCGGGCATCTTCTCCATCGGGGACACCATCTGCGAAAAGGGGCAGAGCATCTGCTTTGAAGGCATCCCCACCTTCGCACCGGAGCATTTTGCCTCGGTGGAGCGTGTGGACACCATGAAACGCAAGCAATTCGAAAAGGGCATTCAGCAGATCGCCCAGGAGGGTGCGATCCAAATCTTCCACGAGCCCCATACCGGCGTGGAAGAGGTCATCGTGGGCGTTGTCGGCGTACTGCAGTTTGAGGTGCTGGAATATCGGCTCAGAACCGAGTATGGCGTGGAGATCCGCCGCCGCAGCCTGCCCTATGAGCTGCTGCGCTGGGTAGACAACGAGGGAATCGACATTCGCAGTCTGAACCTGACCAGCGATACCAAGTGGGTGCAGGATTTCAAGGGCAACAACCTGCTGCTCTTCACCTCCTCCTGGTGCATCAACTGGGCGCTGCAGAAGAACGAAGGACTGCGGCTGCGGGAATTCAACAGAGACTGAAAAGGGGTAATACTATGGCAGAATCCATTAAGATCCAGATCTTTCGCAAAATGGACGCGGAGGACTTTACCGTGTCGCTGGCCGACCCGGAAAGCCGTGCGCAGACGGGCAGCGGCACGGCGATGACCGCGGCGGTGGCCTCTGCGCTGCTGCAGCGCGCCGCCAAGGCGACCAAGGCGGAGCACCCGGATAACGAACGGGTGGAATATATCGTTCGGAATTCGGAAATTCTGCGCAAATATATGGTCAATCTGATCGACGAGGACGTGAAAGCCCGCGGCCCTTACCGCAAGGCGCTGAAGGATGGCGATCCCCGCGGAATCGAAGCCGCCGGCCAGTCTGTTGGCGCGGTCTGCGCGGAGATCATCAATATGATGACCACAGCGCTGAGCTTCCTGGAAGAACTGGCGAAGCTCTGCCCGGCTGAAGAGAAGCATTTTGTGGCCGAGAGCGCCGATCTGGCCCTGGCTGCCATCCGGGCTTCCATGCGCTTCTGTGTCCATTGGGGGGATAAGAGCAGTGAGGACACCCGACGGTATGTGATCCGGCGGGAAAACGAGCTGCAGTGGGAGCAGATCCTGCCCTCGTACCAGCGTGTGATCGAAACGGTCGAAAAATGAAATGTCACGCGAAAAGCCGCCTGCGGGCGGCTTTTCCAGTTAAGAAAACTTCATAAGCTGTTTACTTGCCAAGGCGTGGCTTGGGGTGTATAATCAGGAAAAAGAGTCGGAGGTGCGAAATGAACGAAGAAATAGCCAAGCTGAAACAGTGGATCCAGGAAAGCGACAATATCGTCTTTTTCGGCGGCGCCGGCGTCAGCACGGAGAGCGGCATCCCCGATTTTCGCAGTGTGGACGGCCTCTACAACCAGAAATGGAAATACCCGCCGGAGACGATCCTGAGCCACAGCTTTTTTGAGCGTTATCCGGAGGAGTATTACCGCTTCCACCGAGCCAAGCTGGTGATCGAAGGCGTTCAGCCCAACCGCGCCCATAAGCGTCTGGCGGAGCTGGAGGCGGAGGGAAAGCTACGAGCGGTGGTGACCCAGAATATCGACGGGCTGCATCAAGCAGCCGGCAGCAAGAAGGTGCTGGAGCTGCACGGCAGCATCCTGCGCGCCTATTGCTCCCGCTGCCGCAAGCCCTATCCCGCTGAGCAGATGAATCACGGGGAGGGCGTTCCCCGCTGCTCTTGCGGCGGCGTCATCCGGCCGGACATTGTGCTGTATGAGGAACCGCTGGATCAGGACGTGATGAGCGAGGCGGTTCGCTATATCCGACATGCTGATATTCTGATCGTAGGAGGCACCTCCCTGAATGTGTATCCCGCCGCCGGGCTAATCAACTACTACCGCGGCACGAAGCTGGTGCTGGTCAATCGGAGCGAGACCCCTTATGACCGCTATGCGGATCTTGTGATCCACGCGAATATTGGCGATGTTTTCAGCCAGATTTGAGGGATATTGAGATGGGCAAAGGTAAACTGATCGTTTTGGAAGGGATTGACGGCAGCGGCAAATCCGCGCAGTTTCGCCGTCTCTGCGCCCGCCTGGAGCAGGATGGGATCGAGTATAACCATATCGTGTTCCCGCGCTATAACGAGGAGAGCAGCGCGCTGATCCGCATGTATCTGAACGGGGATTTCGGCACGAATCCCAACGACGTCAATCCCTACACCGCGTCTACCTTCTTTGCGGTGGATCGCTATGCGTCCTATAAAAAAGACTGGGGCTCCATCTATGAAAACGGCGGCATCTTTCTTTCCGACCGCTATACGACTTCCAATGCGGTACATCAGGGCTGCAAGCTGCCGGATGAGGAGCTTCCCGCTTTCTTCTCCTGGTTGACGGATCTGGAGTATAACAAAATGGGCCTGCCCGAGCCGGATCTTGTGCTCTACCTGGATGTGGATCTGGAAACCTCGATCGCCAGAATGCGCCGGAGAGAGGAGAAGACCCACACCCACGCGGACATCCATGAAAAGGATCTGGACTATCTCCGCCGCTGTCTCCACACGGCGGACCGGGCCGCAGACTATTACGGCTGGACCCGGATCCCCTTTCAGAAAGACGGCGTAGAGCGGGAAGTGGACGAAAAAAATCAGGAGTTATACCGCATTCTCCTGGAGACAATATAAAAAAGAAGGGGTCTCCGAAGAGACCCCGGGGATTGCGCTTGTTTCTCAGTTGCAGCCGCAGCCACAGCCGCAGTTATTGTTGTTGTCGCAGCCGCAGCCGCATCCGAAGCCGTTGCCGCCCCAACCAAAGAGCAGGATGATGAGGATGATGATCCAAACGCCGTTATTGTTGCAGGAATTGCAGAACATTTTTTCGTCCTTTCTCCGCTTTGTTATCATTTCGCTTCGTCCCGCGGATCGGGCGAGGCTTTTCGCTTGAAGCTTCCGCTGCGTCTTGCAGCGTTCAAGCCATAGTATGCCAAGGTTACGCAAGGTGTTCCCGCCGTGGGAAGACCCAAAGGAGGCCGCTGATGAGCGACGAATTTGAAAATCAATACGAGCTCTACGAGGGCTCTGTCCAGCCTGAGATAGAGGAGGCGGAGCTTCCGCTGCAGCCTACCCAGCATTCCGGCGCAAGAGAGACCGAGAACGCAAATCCCGTTGACCGTTTCCTGTTCGATAAGAAAGGCGGCGAAGCAGCCAACTATACGGGAGACGAGGAATCGGAACGGGATTATCGGCCGATTCGCCAGAGCCATGAGTATCGCTCCGGCTGTCTGGGCGGCGTGATGTATTTTCTCTTTATCATCTGTCTGAGCGTTGTGCTGGCCTGCCTGGGCTGGATGGCGGCCAGTGATGTTCTCGCGCTGAACAAGAAGGAGTTTACCACGACGATCACGCTGCCTGTCAGTATTTTTGAGACGGAAACTGTTGTCAAATACGATGAGAATCACAATCCGATCGGGACGGAGCGTATCACCCATGCGGATATCGACTATATTGCCGATTCTTTGAAGGATGCAGGCTTGATCGAATATAAGTGGCTGTTCAAGGCTTTCTGCAGGATCTCTCACGCAGACACCAAGGTTGCGCCGGGGGAGTATGAGCTGAAATCCAATTATGACTATCAGGCGCTGATCAGACACATGTCGCCCTTCTCCGGCGGCGCTCTGACTGTGAAGGTCACCTTCCCGGAGGGTCTTAACATGCGCCAGATGTTCCTGCTCTTGGAGGAAAACGGCGTCAGCAAATACGACGATCTGATGGCGGCAGCCGCCGATTACAAGTTTAATTACGACTTCCTGGACGAGCTCGCCGTGGGCGACCCCAGCCGTCTGGAGGGGTACCTGTTCCCGAACACCTATGAGTTCTATGTCAACATGCAGCCTGCCAGCGCCATCAACAAATTCCTGGAGACCTATTATTACAGCTTCGACGAGGAGATGCAGCAGCAGCTGGAGGCCAGCGGTCGTGATATGCGGGAGATCGTCATCATCGCGTCCATGATCGAAAAGGAAGCGGCAAATGATGAGGAGCGTGCGCTGATCGCTTCTGTCATCTATAACCGTCTCAACACCGGTATGCCCTTGGGCATTGACGCCACGATTCTGTATATCCATCCGGAGCATGAGGGAGCGCCTACCGCAGAGATGCTGGCAGAGGACAGTCCCTACAATACCCGAGACAGGATCGGACTGCCTCCCACCCCCATCTGCAACCCGGGCCTCGCGTCCTTGAAAGCTGCGCTGAATCCCGCGTCTACGAATTATTACTATTACGCCCTGGATACGGAGACGGGAACGCACCGCTTCTTCACCAACATCAATGAGTTCAATGCCTTTGTGGCCACCCAGAACTATGGCGGATAAGGCGGAATTGCTATCTCCCGCCGGTGATCGGGAGCGCCTGATGATGGCGATTTTCTACGGAGCGGATGCGGTGTATCTGGCTGGACGGCAGTTCGGCATGCGTTCCAGCGTAGTAAATTTCAGCGACGAGGATATGCGCTGGGCAGTGCGTTATTCCCACGCGCGGGGCGTGAAGATCTATGTGACTTGCAACACCCTGCCAAGAGAAGAGGAACTGCAGGTTCTGCCGGGCTATTTGGAGTTTTTGCAAGACGCCGGGGTAGATGGCTTGATCATTGCCGACCTTGGCGTTCTGGAGCTGGCCAAGCGTCACGCGCCTCGCGTTGCAAAGCATGTGAGCACCCAGTTTGGCGTCATCAACAGCGCGACGGCCTGCGCCCTGTACGATCTGGGCGCGGACACCGTGGTTCTGGCGCGGGAGACGCCGCTGGAGGACATCCGGAAGATCCGGGCCAATACGCCAAAGGAGCTTCGGCTGGAAGCCTTTGTCCACGGCGCTATGTGCGTGAGCTTCTCCGGGCGCTGCCTGCTCTCCAATTATCTCACTGGGCGCGACGCCAACCGGGGCCAGTGCGCCCAGCCCTGCCGCTGGAAGTATCACCTGGTGGAGGAGACAAGGCCGGGGCAGTATTTTGAGATCAGCGAGGACGGGGGCACCTTCATCATGAACTCCCGGGATATGCGAATGATCGAGCATCTGCCGGAGCTGCTGGACGCGGGCGTCACAAGCCTGAAGATCGAGGGGCGGATGAAGTCTGCCTACTATACAGCGGTGGTCACCAACGCCTATCGTCACGCCTTGGACGCGGCGCTTGCCGGAAAGCCCCTGGATCCGCTCTGGGTGGCGGAGACGGAGAAGATCAGCCATCGCCCCTATACCACCGGCTTTTACTATGACCAGCCCGGCGAGAGCTACGGGAAGGAGACCTATTCCTCCGACGCTTCCGTGGCCGCTGTGGTGGAAGCCTGCGGGGAAGACGGTTGGGCGATCCTCACCATGCGCAACAAGATCGCCCCTGGTGATGCGCTGGAGCTGCTGCTCCCGGAAGGGGCGCCCGTTCCTTTCACGGCAGGCGAACTCTTTGACGAAGAAGGGCAACCTCTGGCCGAGACAAAGCTCGTGATGATGCGCTATCGGATGCAGCTGCCAAAAAGCGCGCCTGCACTCAGCATCGTGCGAAAGCTGCGGGAAAGCCCTTGACAAAAGCAGGTTTTGTGATAAACTTACTAAAGTATTTGGCGTTGACGAAACGAGCCGGAACAAGACTTTTCAGAGAGAGATCGGTCGGTGCGAGATCTCATGTTCCTGTCCGGCGGCCACTTCGGAGCCACCCCGGGACGACCGGGGCGTATGCCTGCGTTAAGGGCACTGTGAGGCCGCGTCATGCGGCGAATCAGGGTGGTACCGCGAACGTAAATTCGCCCCTGTTCCGTTTTCGGGACAGGGGTATCTTTTTTGAGAGGACAAAACAATGAAAAAGTACGGACTCAATCAACTGCGCGAAATGTTTCTGCAATTCTTCGAGAGCAAAGGCCATCTGCGCCTGCCCAGCTTCTCCCTGATCCCTCAGGGGGACGCCAGCCTTCTGCTCATCAACTCCGGCATGGCCCCCATGAAGCCCTATTTCAAGGGTGAGAAGGAGCCGCCCCGGCACCGTGTCTGCACCTGCCAGAAGTGCATCCGCACCGGTGATATCGAAAACATCGGCAAGACCGCACGCCACGGCACCTATTTTGAGATGCTGGGCAACTTCTCCTTCGGCGATTACTTCAAGCGCGAGGCCATTCATTGGAGCTGGGAATTTCTGACCAGCCCCGACTGGGTGGGACTGGACCCCAACCGTCTCTATCCCTCCGTCTATGTGGACGACGATGAAGCCTTCGAGATCTGGAACAAGGAGATCGGGATTGCCCCGGAGCGCATCTTCCGCTTCGGCAAGGAGGACAACTTCTGGGAGCATGGCGCCGGCCCCTGCGGCCCCTGCTCGGAAATCTACTATGACCGGGGCGAGAAGTACGGCTGCGGCAAGCCCAGCTGCACGGTGGGCTGCGACTGCGACCGCTACATTGAGGTGTGGAACAACGTGTTCTCCCAGTTCGATAACGACGGCGAGGGACACTACACCGAGCTCAAGCAGAAGAACATCGACACCGGTATGGGCCTGGAGCGTCTGGCCGTTGTGTGCCAGGATGTGGACTCGCTGTTTGATGTGGACACTGTGATGAACATCACCCATAAGGTGAGTGAGCTCACCGGCGCCTATTACGGCAAGAGCCACAAGATGGACGTGTCCCTGCGCGTCATCACCGACCACATCCGCTCTGCCACCTTCATGATCTGCGACGGCGTCCTGCCCTCCAACGAGGGCCGCGGCTACGTCCTGCGCCGCCTGCTGCGTCGGGCTGCCCGTCATGGCAAGCTCCTGGGTGTGAACGAGCCCTTCCTCTACGAGGTCATCGACACCGTCATCCGCGAGAACGAGTGCCAGTATCCCGAGCTGCGGGAAAAGCAGGCCTATATCACCCGCGTGGTGAAGACCGAGGAAGAGAACTTTGCCAAGACCATCGACGCCGGCATGAAGATCTTCAGCGACATGCTCGCTGAGCACAAGGCGAAAGGGGAGAGCACCTTCTCCGGCGCCGACGCGTTCAAGCTCTATGATACCTACGGCTTCCCCATCGATCTGACGCTGGAGATGTGCTCTGATGAGGGCATGTCTGTGGACGAGGAGGGCTTTAAGCAGCTCATGCAGGAGCAGCGCGTCCGCGCCCGGGAGGCTCGTGCCGCGCTGGGCGATCTGGGCTGGGCCGGCGTAAGCTTCGGCAAGGAGATCCCCGAGACTGTCTTTGAGGGCTACGACAAGCAGCAAATCCAGGCGAAGGTTCTGGCCATCGTGGCGGACGGCGAGCTGCAGGAGGAGATCCCCGCCGGAACCGAGGCCATCGTGGTGCTGGATCGTACCACCCTGTACGCCGAGATGGGCGGCCAGGTAGCCGATCATGGCAGCATTTCTGCAGAGGGCCTTCTGTTTGAGGTTCAGGATGTGCAGAAGAACAAGGGCGGCAAGTTTATGCACAGCGGCGTTCTGAAAGAGGGCGTCCTGAAGCTGGGCGACACGGTTTGCGCCGCCTATGATCTCAAGCGCCGCGCCGCCATTGCCCGCGCTCACAGCGCCACCCACCTGCTGCAGAAGGCGCTGCGGGACGTGCTGGGCGACCATGTGCACCAGGCCGGCTCTCTGGTGGAGCCCGATTTCCTGCGCTTTGACTTTACGCACTTCTCCGCCGTGACGCCCGATGAGCTGCGGCGCGTGGAGGACGCTGTCAACGCCGCCATTCTGGAAGGCCTGACGGTTGACACCAAGGAGATGTCCATCGACGACGCCCGCAAGAGCGGCGCTACCGCTCTCTTCGGCGAAAAGTACGGTGATGTGGTGCGTGTGGTCAGCATGGGCGACTACAGCGTGGAGCTCTGCGGCGGTACCCATTTGAGCAATACCGCCAAGGCCGGCCTCTTCCACATCAGCTCTGAGGGTTCGGTTGCCTCCGGCGTGCGCCGCATCGAGGCTACCACAGGTCTCCGTACCCTGGAGACGCTGCACCACGATCTTGAGGCTATTTCCGCGGTTTCTGCGCTCTTCAAGGCCAATCCCGCCGATATGCTCCAGAAGGTGGAGCAGCAGGCCAATGAGCTCAAGGAAGCCAAGCGCTTGATCCAGCAGTATAAGGACAAGGAGTCCGCCGGCGGCGCAGACGCGCTTCTGAAGAACGCCAGAGAAGTGGGCGGCCTGCATGTGGTCACCTGCAGCCAGGGCGAGTGCGACGCGGCAGGCTTGCGCAAGATGGGCGATGCGCTGCGGGATAAGGACGGCGCGGTTGTTGCCGTCATCGCTGCGGTGAACGGGGACAAGATCACCTTCCAGTGCGTGTGCGGCAAGGAGGCTGTGGCCAAGGGCGTCCGCGCCGGCGACATTATCAAGTTTATCACCGCGATCGCCGGCGGCAAGGGCGGCGGCAAGCCCGATTCCGCCATGGGCGGCGGCAACGACGTCAGCAAGCTGAACGACGCGCTTTCCGCAGTGGAAGGCTTTGTCAAAGAAAAAATCTGAGGAGGAAGCTACCATGGATCAGGATTGTCTGTTTTGCCGGATCATCGCAGGGGAGATTCCCAGCGACAAGGTCTATGAGGACGAGTACGTCTTTGCGTTTCGGGACATCAATCCCCAGGCTCCGGTACACATCCTTGTTGTGCCGAAAAAGCACATCTGCTGCGCCCGCGGCATCAACGAAGAGAACTCCGTTTATGTTGCCAAGTGCTTTGAGGCCATCGCCAAAATCGCCAGGCAGGAGGGACTGATGAACGGCTTCCGCGTCATCAACAACTGCGGCGAGGACGGCGGTCAGTCTGTCATGCACCTGCATTTTCATCTCATCGGCGGTGTGAAACTGTCGGAAAAGATCCTGTAAAAACACCTAAACCGCAGAGAGCCCAAGCCCTCTGCGGTTTTTGAAAAGGTGGTGAGCGAGGCTTGCGCAAGCTGGCGATCTTTCTGTTCTCCTTTTCCGCGGTCATCTTTGCTGCCAATTATCTGCTGCCGCTGTCCAGTCTGCTCTGGCTTGCCGCCGCGCTCTCGCTTTTTGGGCTGCTTGTGCTGCTGAGAAAGCAGGAGTGGATGCTCGCCTTTGCGTTGCTCTTTCTTGGAGGCGCTTTCGGCTGCCTGCGTTATTATATCCATGCGCAGACAACGCTGGAGCCGGCCCTCAAGCTGGATGGGCAGAGCCTGGAGATCGAAGGCCGCGTCACGGACTACCCGCAGATCTATGACGATTCCGCCCGGGTAGAGCTTGTGCTGGCCGGGGAAGGGCTGCCTCATGTGCGGATGCTGCTCTATGACTACAGCGGAGCTCTTGCAGACGCCGAGCCGGGGGATCAGATCCGCTGCACCGCCAAGCTCAGACGGGGAGATCAGCGCTACGGCGAATATGATCCGGTTTATCTTTCCCGGGACATTTATCTGACCGGCCGCGCGCAAAGCGAGATCGTTCTCACCAATGGCGGCTTTGATTTGCGCGCTGGCCCCGCCCGGCTGAATCACGCGATCGCCGCGATGGGGGACAGCATCTTTCCCGCTGATACCGCCGCCTTTATGAAGTCTCTGATGCTGGGGGACAAGAGCGATCTCTATCAGGACGATGCGCTGCTTGTGGCCATGACCCGGGCTGGACTCATGCACATCGTGGCGGTATCGGGGATGCATATCGCTTTCTTCGTCGGGATGCTTCAGCAGCTGCTGGGGAAGGGACGCAAAAGTTCGCTGGTCTGCCTTGCGTTGGTCTGGCTTTTTGTGCTGACTACCGGCTCTCCGCCCTCTGCCGTCCGCGCGGCTGTCATGCAGAGCTTTTTGCTGCTTGCCCCGCTTGTCCGAAGAGAGAACGATCCGGCGACCTCGCTGTCTGTTGCGCTTTCGCTGATCCTTCTGATCAATCCCTATGCCGCAACCAGTGTGGGTCTGCAGCTCTCCTTTGCGGCGATGGCCGGCATCCTGTGTCTGGCGCAGCCCCTTCGGGAATTCTTTGCCGGCCTCTTTTCCAAACCCTGGCGGAAACGGCTGCGGGTTCCCATCACCACGGCAGCAAGCTCCCTCGCCGTGCTGGCCTTTTCCGTCCCGCTCTTACTTGTTCATTTCCGCTCGGTGTCTATCCTGTCTCCGCTGTCCAATATTCTTTGCCTCTGGGCGGTTTCCTTCTGTTTCAGCGGAGGCTTTCTCTCCTGTGCGCTGGGGTTTCTCTATGCGCCGTTGGGGAAGGCTGCAGCCTGGATCTGCAGCTGGCTTGCGCGCTACCTTCTTCTCGTGGCGAAAGGCGTCTCGGCAATTCCCTTCGCAACGCTCTATGTTCGGGATCTTTTCTCGGTGCTCTGGATTGTTCTGGTCTATGTGCTGATCCTGCTGGCCTGCTTCAGCCGGATGAGGCCCTGGAAGAAGCTTCTCCTGCCGCTGCTTTTTTCCGGGCTATGCCTCGCCCTTCTGCTTGCGGTGACACGCAGCAGTTACAGTTCCGGCCTCGGCACCATCTGTGTTCTGGATGTGGGACAGGGACAGAGCATTGCGGTGATGTCCGGGGACAAGACCGTCGTGATCGACTGCGGGAATACCTATAGCAGCCGGAATGCCGGCGAAGAGGCTGGCGCCTATCTGCGCGCCCGCGGGCGAAGCCAGGTGGATCTTTTGCTGCTGACCCATCTCCATGCGGATCACTGCAACGGCGTGCCGAGGCTCATGGAGACGATCCCGGTGAAGCAGCTCATCCTGCCGGCCAACACCAACGATGAGGACGACATGCTGCAGGAGATCTGTGAAGCGGCCGCGCGGAATGGGACGGAGCTCCTCTATCTCTCCGAGGACAGTCTGATTCGGCTCGATGGCCTTGTGATCCAGCTTTTCGCCCCTTCTGACAGGGGAGACGAAAATGAGCGCTGCATGATGATTTTGGTTTCCATCGGAAGCTATGATATGCTTGTCACAGGAGATGCTCCCAAGTCAGCCGAGAAGGACTTGATTCAAAATCATCTGATCTCGGATGTGGAGCTTTTGATCGCCGGGCACAACGGTTCCCGCTACTCCAGCTCCGGGGAGCTTCTGGGCAGCATCGGGGCGGACACCGCCATCATCAGCGTAGGCTATAACACATACGGGCATCCGACCTATGAGACTTTGGAGCGGCTGGACGCCTACGGGTACACGATCTATCGCACGGATTTGAACGGAAGCGTTGAAATACATGTGGGGGATAGCTATGGCGAAGAAAACGGAGGATAAACTCAATTACAAGCAGGCCGTACGCAGTCTGAAGGAGCAGGGGCCGGGCAGGCTTTATCTCCTCTGGGGGCCGGAGGATTATCTGCGGGAGTATTATGTGGGCGAGCTCAAGAAGCTCTGTCTTCCGGACGGGGAAGATAGCTTCAGCCTAAAACGCATGAACGGCCCGGAGCTGGATCCCCATGAGCTGCAGCAGGCGATCGACGCCGTGCCCTTCCTCTCGGAGCGCAGCTTTGTGGAGCTGCGCGGCATTGACCTCAATCACGTAAAGGATGCAGACAAGATCCAGGCAGTCCTCTCGGACATTCCGGACTACTGCACGGTCGCCTTTATCCAGAACACAGATTTTGAACCGGACGGCCGGCTCAAGCTGATCAAGAGCCTGCGGAACCAGGGCCAGGAGATCCAATTCACCAGGCAGAACCAGGGGGATCTGACCAACTGGCTTGCCAAGCGTTTTGCCGCGCTGGGGAAGGGGCTTGAGATAGAAGCTGCGCAGCGGCTGATCTTTGTCTCCGGCGATCTGATGAACCGTCTGATCCCCGAAATCGAAAAGGTCGCCGCTTTTGCAAAGGGGGATAAGGTGACGGTTTCCGATGTGGACGCCGTAGCAAACCACATCCCCGAAGCCGTGATTTTTGAGATGACAGAACAGATCTCCCAAAAGAAATTCAATCTTGCGCTGAACACCCTTGCGGAGCTGATGGCGGACAAGAACAACGAGCCGATCCCCATGCTCGCCATGCTGGGGACGCAGATGCGCCGTCTCTATGCCTCAAAGCTCTCACAGGAGAGACAGCTGGGAACGAAATATGTAATGGAGACCTGCGCCTGCAAGTATGATTTTCAGGCGACAAAGCTCCTGCAGGCCGCGCGGGGCTATACGCTGCCCCAGCTCATTCGGGCGGTTGAGCTCTGTGCGGAAGGGGATTACCGCCTGAAGAGCAGCGGAGAAGACGGCAGGGAAGTCCTGAAGGAGATCGTGGTGCGTATCGCAGCAGGGGAGAGCAATGCCAAAGGTTAGGGAAGTCATCGTGGTGGAAGGGCGCTATGACAAAAACACCCTCAAGCAGGTGGTGGACGCGGACATTCTGGAGACCTCCGGCTTTGGTATTTTCCACGACAAGGAGAAACAAAAGCTCCTGCGCCGCATTGCCGAGCTGCGGGGTCTGGTGGTGCTGACCGATTCCGACGGCGCGGGCTTCGTCATCCGCAATTTCATCCGCTCCTGCGTGCCGCCTCAGCATCTCAAACAGGCCTATATCCCGGATCTGTACGGAAAGGAGCGCAGAAAAAGCTCCCCCTCCAAGGAGGGGAAGCTGGGTGTTGAAGGCATGCGCCCGGAGGTGCTTTTGGACGCGCTGCGCCGTGCCGGCGTGGAGTTCTGCGACGGTCAGGCCGATCCGCAAAGCGGGCCGCCGATCACAAAGGCGGATCTGTACGCCCTGGGCCTGAGCGGCAGGGAAGACAGCAAAGCCCGCCGTGCCGCGCTGCTCAGGGAGCTGGATCTGCCGGAACGGCTGACGGCAGACGGTCTCCTGGAGATCCTCAACGTTTTGATGAGCCGGGAGGACTTCCTGCGCCGTTTCCAAGCGTTTCCTCCAGACAGGGTGGAAGAATAGCGCCAAACAGTAAAAAGAGCTGTGCGCACTCCTGGAGCGCGGCAACCGTCATCTGGTGCTCGCCCCAGACCTGACTTTTTGACAGAAGCAGCAGCGAGCAGAGCAGGAACAGGCAGCAAAACTGCAGCGAGCGGATCAGGCACTCCCAGGCAGGTTCGCACATCCGCAGCATCCGATCCAGTACTTTATGTAACATCAAAGATCCCTCCCCTGTGTGAGCATACACGGGGGAGGGATCTTTTGCAAGGAACAGTTTCTTCCATTATTCGGTGCGAAGCGCTTCCACGGGATCCTTCTTGGCGGCAAGGCCGGAGGGAATCAAGCCGGCGATATAGGTCAGGAGTACACTGATGCCCACCAGAACCGCACCGCCTACCGGCGGCAGGGAGGAATTCAGCGCCATGATGCCCGTCAGATTGTGGACGATGATATTGATGGGGATATTCAGCAGCAGGGTGATCACGATCCCGATGACGCCGGCTGTCAGCCCGATGATAAAGGTCTCCGCATTGAACACCCGTGAAATATCCCGCTTGGAGGCGCCGATGGCGCGCAGAATGCCGATCTCCTTGGTGCGCTCCAGAACGCTGATATAGGTGATGATGCCGATCATGATGGAGGAGACCACCAGCGAGATCGCCACAAATGCGATCAGCACATAGCTGATGACATTGATGATCGTCGTAATCGAGCTCATCAGCAGGGCGACAACGTCGGTGTAGCTGATCTGATCCTCCTCGGGCACAGTCTCGTTATAGTGTTCGATGGCCTCGGCGATATTGTCCTTAGCCTCAAACGAGGAGGCGTAAATGTTGATGACACTGGGGTTGTCCAGATCCACATAACCCAGCTTTTTCAGCGTGTCCTTCAGACTGCCGCTGGCATAGACGGGAGGCATGGCGTTTTCGTAGATCCAGAGATAATCGTCCTCCTCCAGGGAGAGAAGGCCGAAGTCTTCCGCCAGCTCCTCCGGGCTCAGCTCCCGGTACATGCTCTCCATCTGAACGGCGTACTGGCTCCGCGCCTGTTCTCCGATCATCTGGCTCATATAATTGTTGAGCATCTCGTCGTCCATCTGGCTGAGCATAGAGGCGTATTCCGGATAGTAGTCCAGGATCGTCTTTTCGATGTCCTCCCGGCTGGTTCCCTCCATCTGCTCGTCGATGATCTGCTGCAGATATTCCTCATCCGGCTCGCTCATAAAGGCAATATAGAGCTCCGCAAGCTCATCCGTCGTTGCGTTTGCGATATAGTCCTTGGCCGCCTCGACTTTTCTGGACTTTGTCATGGCTTCGTCTTCCTTGTCCAGATAGGGAAGCCCGGTAAAGACGTCGTGCTCCGGATCTTCCAGCTGCCGCCGGATCAGGTCTTTTTCCGCGCTTTCCGCCGCAATGTGCTCCACCAGGGCATGGGTATATCCTACCGAGCCTGTCAGCATGCCGGAAAGGGCGTCATTGTTTTTGCGGATGATCCCGACGATGCGGATCTCAAGACCGTTGTTGTACAGAGTGCGCAGGCCAAGCTCTTCCTGGGTGAGATCAATATACTCCCCGGTCTCCTCGTTGTACTGATACTGATCGGCCGGGTAGATGTAGCGGAAGCTCTTTCCGCAGATTTCCTCATAGCTCCAGCTTTCCACTTCGGTGTCCAGCGTTTCCGCCGAAACCAGAGCCTGCATGTTCTCTGCAATGGATTCGTTGGTTTTGAGCCCCAGAGAGTACAACACCAGATCCGAAACCTCGTTGTTCTCGTTTACGATCAGAACGACCTCGTTATAGCTCTCCGGCCAGCGGCCATAGAGTATGTCATACTGCTCTGCCAGAAGGGGATTGATCAGTTCGCCGTTTTCTCCGGGCAGCATCTCCTGCCAGACATTGAAGTTGCTGTACATTTGCCCGTAAGTGGAAAAATAGGACGTATAGTCTCCGCCAAAGGTGGCGGACATGGCGGTCTGCAGGATCTGCACCGCATCTGTCTTTCCAATGTGGCCGTTGGGATCCTCCGCATAGGGCGTCATGTCCACGTCATAGGAATACTGAACGGAGCTGATATACTGTACGATCTCGCTGTCCTCCGACTCGATATATTGGCGAAAAGCCCGAAGATTGTTGGACTCCACCTCCGTGTTGAAAACAGAGTTTACCAGGTTATACAGCACGTTGCTGGAGTAAACCGCGTCATTCTCATGTCTGTAGGAGGCGCTCTCCGCCTGGGCTCCCATAAGAGAGGCCATCATGGCTGTCATATCCACGCTTTCCGCCTGGATGGTAATGGGATAGCTGGAAAGCGTGTCCTCCTGCACCTTGTCGATATAATTTTGTATTCCGTTGGAGAGGGACATGATCAGGGCGATGCCGATAATGCCGATGCTGCCGGCGAAGGCAGTCAGCAGCGTCCTGGTCTTCTTGGTCATCAGGTTGTTGAGAGAGAGGGAAAGCGCGGTAAAGAAGCCCATGGAGGTCTTTTTGCCGAGGGGCGCGTCGGTTGCGGTATCCTGCGCCTCAAAGGGATCGTTGTCATCGACGATCAAGCCGTCCTTCAGACGGATGATGCGGCTGGCATAGCCGGTGGCCAGCTCCGGGTTATGGGTGACCATGATGATGAGCTTGTCCTTTGCGATCTCTTTCAAGATCTCCATGATCTGCACGGAGGTATCGGAATCCAAAGCGCCGGTGGGCTCGTCTGCCAGGAGAATGTCCGGGTTATTGACCAGAGCCCGGGCGATGGCAACGCGCTGCATCTGACCGCCGGAGAGTTGATTAGGCTTTTTGTGGATCTGATCGCCCAGGCCTACCTTCTCCAGCGCCTCCACCGCACGCTGGCGGCGCTCAGAAGCGCCTACGCCGGAGAGGGTCATGGCAAGCTCCACATTGGCCAGCACTGTCTGATGGGGGATCAGGTTATAGGACTGGAACACGAAGCCGATGGAGTTGTTTCGATAGGTGTCCCAGTCGCTGTCAGAGAACTTTTTGGTAGACTTCCCGTTGATGACAAGATCGCCGGAGCTGTACTGATCCAGGCCCCCGATGATGTTCAGCAGCGTGGTTTTGCCGCAGCCGGAGTGACCGAGGATCGCGACAAATTCATGCTCCCGAAAGCTCAGGTCAACCCCCTTCAGGGCATTGACCGTGAAATCGCCGACATGATAGTCTTTTTTGATGGAGATGAGTTTCAGCATAGAGAATCCCTCACTTGACAGTTCCGACAAACTGCGGTAGAATGAGCAAGCGCGTCAGAACATGTGTGAAAAAATTTGCCCACGTAGCTCAGCAGGATAGAGCGGCCGCCTCCTAAGCGGCAGGTCAGAGGTTCGAATCCCCCCGTGGGTGCCAGAAACGCCGGAAGTCTTTGTTATCAAGGCTTTCGGCTTTTTTATTCGCCTCATCTTACTCTTCTTTCCCTTTCAAATGATGTACAGTCTGTAAACATCAAAAACGTCCTTTCGATTCGATGGGATTTCCCACAGCATGAAGAACGAAGTCTGATTTGTATCTTCACATCTGTATCCACGCTTTTTGTCACTAAATTGCGATAAACAATTAACACAGATTTAACAGGCTGTTCACGCGCTATTCAGCATTTTCGGACGCTCTCATGCTATTATAATCATGCTCCGGAGAGCCGATACATACAAAAGACTGGTGATGCCTGTTTCCCGATGCCGTTGCCTTGCAGCGGATAAAGCCTACGGGGAAGGGGATCCGTGAAAGCCAGTGTTCTCTATTCCTTGGGCGTGGTTCAAATGGCGAACCACGCCCAAGACCATTCCAAATTGCGATTGCAAAATTAAATGGAATAAAATGATCGTTTGGGCTTGAAAAAGCATGCAAGGCATGATACAATCATCCCGAAAGAAAAGCCCGCAATTTTATCGCGCACCGCGCGGTGTGGCGCGTATGAAACGAGTTTCTGTCCTCATACTATCCGTTGACGGTCGGGTTCAGCGCAGAAAGCCGTGTTCTTACACCCTATGCGGGCGCCCTGTCCGCTGCGGAGCTGCAGGAATTGCTTGAGCTGGTTCACAAGTGATTTAGATAGAAATGGAAAGGAGAATACACAAATGTCTGAAATCATCATAACCGCAGAAAACTTTGAGCAGGAGGTTCTTCACTCCGATGTTCCCGTGCTGGTGGACTTCTGGGCCACCTGGTGCGGCCCCTGCCGTATGCTCGCTCCCGTGATCGCCCAAATCGCCGAAGAGCAGGAGGGCAAGATCAAGGTCGGCAAGATCGATGTGGACGAGCAGCCCGAGCTTGCCATCCGCTATGGGATCGCCAGCATCCCCACGCTGAAGGTCTTTAAGAACGGCGAGGTCACAAATACCTCTGTCGGCGTGATCCCCAAGCCGATGATCGAGCAGCTGCTTGCCTAAAACATCAAGAACACGAAAAAACCACGGAAGCATCCGTGGTTTTTTCATGTTTACGGTTATTTTCCCGCCTCGGGGAGGCAATGCATCTGGGTCTGGCCCAGCACGCGGAAACCCTCGGCCGCGGTGCTGAGACAGCGCACGCCGTGATCCGCGGAGCGCAGCTTCAGATACAGGCGAATCGCCCGACCCTCTTCGCTCTCCGGCGGGAACTGACTTTCATGGCACTGGAAAATGGCGTCCAGCTGGCGCTGCAAAAAGCCTGCGGTTTTCACATAGCGGTTGGGCTTTGCTGTCATGTAAAAGGCGAGGGCTTTGACCGCTGCGGCCTTGCCGCCGTAGGCTTCAAAAAGCTCCGAATAGGGCGCGAAACAGGCCAGAGTCTTTGCCGCCTCGCCCACATTTCGGTGGTCAATGTGACATTCGCTGCTGACATCCGGGTCTGGCGCGAAGATCACGTCCGGCTGAAAGGCGCCGACGATGCGAGCCATGGCGCGAAGCTGCTCCCGGGGCTCATAAAGACCGCCGTCGCTGAAATCCAGAAAGCAGACGTTTTTGACGCCCAACACCGCGGCAGACTTTCTGGCCTCCTCCCGGCGGAGATCAACCAGCTTTTCCGGCGTGGTACCGGCGGGGGCGTTTGAGAGCCCATAACGCCCGTCGGTGCAGATCAGAAAACAGATCTCTTTTCCGGCTTCCGCCAGCTTTGCGGCGGTGGCGCCGGCGCCGATCTCAATATCATCCGGATGGGGGCCAAAGAAGAGATAGCGCTCATAGTCCTCCAGGCGGGGAGGCGGGGCTGCAAAGCGAAGAACCGCCGATGTGAGACTCATCACGCCTTCCGCTCCTTCTTCTTGGCTTCGAGCTCTGTGCAGATCCGATCATACTCCGGCTCGTCCAGCGTGTAGTGCTTCTTATAGAGCAGGTAGGAAATCAGCATCAGCAGGAAGGGGAGAACTGTCATCACCAGCAGCAGGCCGCCGCTCTGGGAGGGCTTCACGTCCTGCAGCAGGGCCGCGATTTTCTGGTTCTTTTCCACATCCGTGATGAGATGTCTGTTGGCTTCCGTCTCAATATCCGAGATGCCATTGGTGTACTGCAGGATGTTGAAGATCACATAGGTCAGATAAGCAATAGCAACGTACAGGGCGGAAGCGAGCTTTGTGATGAAGGGTCGCAGGGAGGAGATGATGCCTTCATCCCGGGTGCCGCGTTTCAGCTCGTTGTACTCCACCGTGTTCATGACGGAGATCATCATGATCAGATAGAAGCCGTACTGCCCGAAGTTGGCAAGCATGTAGCCCAATGTGACCACGACAAACTTCATATCAAAGCCCGCAAGGCTGCCGGAGCCCTTCTGCATGAACAGATAGGCGAAGAGCATGAACGCATAGCCAAGGGTGGAAACCAGCATCATGATGTCCATGAAGCGCTTCCGCTGCAGTCGGCGGGAGATGACAGGATAAAAGATCATCAAAATGCCGGTCACAGCCATACCCACAATTTGGAAGGTAGAAAACAGGCCGCCCTCATAGCCAAACTCCATGTACACATAGTTCTGGCCGATGCCGGAGAGCACGATGCCGTTGCCGACCTGCTGGATCAGCAGGATCAAGGAAATCCAGAGCAGCTGATCGTTGCCCGTGATGGTGGACCAGATCTTTTTGAAGCTGACATGCGGTGCAGGCTCGTCGTTAATATTCCGTTGCTCCTTGACGCCAAAAACCGTGATAGCCAGGAAGGCCGGCGCCAGGATGGCGATGACCAGCGCGATCACCCCATAGGCTGTGAGGGCGTCGCCGCCGATAGCGCTGTCGCCGTTCGTGAGCTTGGGGATCAGCGCCGTTGCGGTAAGTCCGCCGATGCCGGCAAAGAGCGTGGTGCGGGCGGTGAATTTGTTTCGTGTGTCCGCGTCAGAGCTCAGGGCGGGAATCATGCCCCAATAGGAAATATCGTGCATGGTGTAGGTGATGCTGTAGAGAAAATACATGACGCCGAAGAAGACTACAAAGGCCCAGCCTCGCAGATCCAGATTGAAGGTCAGATAAATGACGACGGAGGTAGTCAGGATGCCTATGACCAGCCAGGGCTTGAATTTGCCCCATCGTGTACGGGTGCGCTCGATAATGTTGCCCATGATGGGGTCGTTCAGCGCATCAAAGACGCGGGCTGCGATCATGATGACGGTGATCACGCCCAGCTGTGCCGTGTTCAGCCCCTTGGTGTACAGCACAAAGGAAAGCAGGAAATAGGTGACAAGGTTATAGACCATATCCCTGCCCACGGTTCCGAGGGGGAAAAGCCATAGGTTTCTTTTTGTGATTGCTTTGTCTTCCATTATATCATCTCCTCACTTGGATTGTATCATCGTTTGGACGATCTGACAAGAGATGGTGAGAGCGTTTGGTGCTTTATTACCCTGCCTTTTTAATGGATCAGTTCTTTTTTCGGTTAAAACGCGGAGACTGTGGACTGCTGAATCCTTTGATTTTGGATAATCTGCCGCCTTGACGATGTCAAACTCCAGGTATAAACTCATAAAATGGGAATGAAGTTTTCCCGAATTCGGATAAGAGATGAGGCTGATGCTATGAATTCTGTGACGGAAACCTTCGGGTCGATGGTGTTTAACGACTCTGTGATGCGGCAGCGGCTGCCGAAAGAGGTGTTCCAGCAGGTTCAGCGCTCCATTATAGACGGCAAGCGGCTGGACAGCGGCGCCGCAACGGTAGTGGCCAACGCCATGAAGGACTGGGCCATTGAGAAGGGCGCCACCCACTTCTCCCACTGGTTCCAGCCCATGACCGGCATTACCGCCGAGAAGCACGAGAGCTTTCTCTCGCCCATCGGCGGCGGACGGGTCATCATGGAGTTTTCCGGGAAAGAACTGATCCAGGGCGAGCCGGACGCCTCCAGCTTCCCCTCCGGCGGGCTGCGCGCCACCTTTGAAGCGCGGGGCTACACGGCCTGGGACCCCACTTCCTACGCCTTTATCAAAGATGGCATTCTCTGCATCCCCACAGCCTTCTGCTCCTACGGCGGGGAGGCGCTGGACAAAAAGACGCCTCTGCTGCGCTCCATGGAGGCGATCAACCGCCAGGGAATGCGAATTCTGCGGCTGTTCGGAAACACGCAGGTGACCTCGATCAAGACGACGGTGGGCCCGGAGCAGGAGTATTTTCTCATTGACCGGGGCGTCTTTGAAAAGCGGAAAGACCTGATCTATACCGGGCGCACGCTCTTTGGCGCAAAGCCCCCCAAGGGTCAGGAGCTGGACGACCACTATTTCGGCGCCATCAAACCCCGTGTTGCGGCCTTTATGAAGGAGCTCAACGAGGAGCTGTGGAAGCTGGGCGTCATGGCCAAGACGGAGCACAACGAGGTGGCTCCGGGACAGCACGAGCTTGCGCCGATCTTCTCCACCACCAATATCGCAGCCGATCACAACCAGCTGACCATGGAGCTGATGCGGAAGATCGCCAAGAAGCACAACATGGTCTGCCTGCTGCATGAAAAGCCCTTTGCGGGCCTCAACGGCAGCGGCAAGCACAACAACTGGTCCATCAGCACCAACACCGGCGTGAACCTCCTGGAGCCCGGAGAGACCCCCTATGAGAACGCGCAGTTTCTGCTGTTCCTCTGCGCGGTGATCCAGGCGGTGGACGACTATCAGGATATGCTGCGCATTTCCGTGGCCTCCGCGGCCAACGACCACCGGCTGGGCGCAAACGAAGCGCCTCCCGCCGTGGTGTCCATGTATCTGGGAGACGAGCTGGAGGGCATTCTTGAGGCGATCGAGAACGACACGCCCCACGGCGGCACCCGAAAGGAGCAGATCAAGGTCGGCGTCCATGTGCTGCCCAAGTTCCCCCGGGATACCACAGACCGCAACCGGACTTCGCCCTTCGCCTTCACCGGCAACAAGTTTGAGTTCCGTATGCCCGGCTCCTCCGCCTCCATCTCCGGCGTCAACGTGGTGCTGAACACCGCTGTGGCAGAATCCCTGCGGCAGTATGCCGATCTGCTGGAAACAGCGGAGGATTTTGAGACTGCGCTCCACGATCTGATCCGGGACGTGATCCGCAGGCACAAGCGCATCCTCTTCAGCGGAAACGGCTATGACGAGGCCTGGCTCCGGGAGGCGGAGAAGCGGGGACTTCTGAACCTGCCCACCACGCCGGACTGTGTGCCCTATTATCTGGCGCAGAAGAACCTGGAGCTGTTCAGCCGCCATCGGGTGTACTCGGAGACGGAGATCCGCGCCCGGTATGAGATCAAGCTGGACAGCTACTGCAAGGTGCGGCGCCTGGAGGCGCTGACCCTGCTGGATATGACGCAGAAGGAGCTCCTGCCCGCTTCTTCCCGCTATGCCGCCGCCCTTGCGGACAGCGCACTCAAGCGGAAGACGCTGCTCCCGCAGGCAGACTGCCGCTTTGAGACCGAGCTTTCCGAGAAATTAGGGGCGCTTGTTTCCGTCGCCTACGAAAAGACGCTGCGGCTGGAGGGATACCTGGCCGCGCCGCCCAAGGGAGACAGTCTGCAGCTTGCGATCTTCTATCGGGATCAGGTGCTTTCTTCCATGGAGGAGCTGCGCGGGGATCTGGATGAACTGGAACGGCTGACAGCAGCGGACTTCTGGCCGCTGCCGGATTACGGCGAGATCCTGTTCAGCGTAAGCGATTGAGCCTGATGACAAGAAAAGAGACCGAAGTCACTTCACAAAAGGACTTCGGTCTCTTTTCTATGCTTCCGGGTCGGGGATCTCCAGGATCTTGTATCCGCAGGCGTTGATGATCCGGGTGCTGCCGCGCTGTCGGTCTCCCGTGCGGCGCTGGACATAGCTGGGGTGGATATGACCGTGGATGAGAAAACGGGGCTCATATTGGTCGATCAGATCCACAAAGGCCTGAAAGCCCCGGTGGACAAGATCCTCCTGGTCGCCCAGACCCCGCGCGGGCGCATGGGTCAAAACGATGTCCACTCCCTGAAACTTGCGCAGCTTCCGCCGCAGCTTGCGGATCCGGCGGCACATCTGCTTTTCCGTGTATTGATGAGGGCCGCCGTTATAGAGCGGGCAGCCGCCCAGTCCCATGATCCGCAGTCCCTTCACGCAGACCAGATCTCCGTCGATACAGTCACAGCCCTCCGGCGGGATCTTCTCATAGCAGCCGTCGTGATTGCCGTGGATATAGAGTAGGGGAGCGCGCCCCATGGTCACCAAAAACTCCAGATACTCCGGTTTCAGATCGCCTGCGGAGAGGATCAGATCAATGCCGTCCAACCGTCCAGGCTTATAGTAGTCCCACAGATAGGAACTCTCTTCATCAGAAATGAGCAGCAGCTTCATGGCCGCCTCCACAAAGAATCAATCGTGGTGAATCGCAAGGATCCGGGAGGTCTCCTGCGCTTCCGGCCGGAGCGTCTCCAACGCCGGGATGCAGCCCTCCACATTTTCGCAGAGCCAGTCCATCTGCAGCAGCTCCTCCGGTGAGAAGCCGCGGCTGCCGTCGTTGCGGAGCGTCTGGGTTTGATCCAGGATCCGGCACTGGAAGGGGTCAACCCAGCCGTCTATCAGATCGTGGCGCAGGTGCTCCGCCATGCGGTGAATGCCTTCCGGCAGGCCGGAGGAAAACTGTACATCGATCACATGCCCGCTCATGCCCCACCAGTAGTTGATGGCCTGGCCCTCCTGGCTTTTGGAGAGGGTGTCCCAGCTGCCGTTGAAAATGCTCTGCACCACTTGGATATAAAAGCGTCCCCAATCCCAGCAGGGGAGGGCGAGGGGCTGCACCACGCCGTCCTCCATCAGGCGATAGAGTCCCCAATCCAGCGCGCCGCCGCTTTTGAGCTCCGTCTCCGCATCCCGGTTGGAGATGACGCGGATCCCGTGCTCCAGGAACTTGGCAATGGGATTGGTGTCCTGGGAAGACCAGAGCAGCTCGATCTTCACCCGGGGATTTGTCATCTGCGCCCCCAGGGCAAAGGCGTTGATGTCGGCTGGAACGCCCACGATGGGGTAATTGGCAATATAGCCGATGCGATCCTTCTCCGCCATGGCGCCGGCAATGGCGCCGGTGATGAATTTGGCCTCGTAGCTGCGGCTGTAATAGGTGCGCAGCCCTGCGTAAGGCTGGGAGAGGGCGCAGTCCATCACCCGCAGCTTCGGATTTTTCGCGGCGATCCGGCGACAGGCGCCAAGCATCTGAGGGGTTGTGGCAATGAGAAGCTCCGCGCCGTCTGCCGCGGCCTCCTCCATGGCCTTGTCATAGTCTCCATCCAGCGCCCAATACTCCTTGAGCGCGAGCTTTGCGCCCATGGCGGCCTGCAAAGCCTTGGCGCCCTGAACATGTCCCCGGGTCCAAACGCTGTTCTCCGGCTTGTGGGCATAGACAAAGGCCAGCTTCAGATGATCCTGGTGGCTGATGCCGAGGATGCGGGAGACCAGACCTTTTTCCTTTTCCTCCGGCTGGGTGCTGAGAGCGATCTGCTTGGGCAGGGCAGCGCTCTTGACGTCCGCCCACATGCCCTCAATGGTTTTGGCAAGCTGCTCCGTGCTCTGCGCCCGAAGCTCCGCAAAGGGGAAAACCTGCAGGCAGCTGAGCAGAGCGTCGGAAACAGTGCCGGGAAGGGACGCGCCGCCCAGCTTCCGGTAAATCGAGGCAAAACGGCTCTGCAATGCCAGAAAGGCCCGCTTTTCGTCTGTCGTCCAAACATGCTCCCGCTCATAGCCCATGGCTTGGATCAGCTTCTCGTAGCTGCCGGGCTGGGTAAATTGGATCTGATACAGGCTGCAGCGGGGATAAAACTGCAAAAACTCGTAATAGAGCTGCACTGCCGGATCGTCGGAATACACCGGCAGGATACGCGTCACATAGCCGGGGATCGTGGGCGCGTCATAGCTTTTCAGCACGCTGACCCGCTTGTTGCCCTCCTGCACATAGAATCTGCCCATATACTCGCAGCAGCGGATGGGATCCCGGATCCCCTCGTCTCCCAGATGCGCCTCGCAGAGCGAGATCCACTTCATGGCAAATTCCGTCTCGGGATCGAAAAGCGGCATGAAATTGCCCGCAAAGGCAAAACGGCGCCCGTGGGTTTTGGTTCCGACGATCTGTTCCGCCGGAATATCCACCAGGCCAAGCTCGATCCGCCCTGCGGACATGCGCTCGTTCAAAATCTCCTCCAGAACCTGGGGATAGGGGTAGCTGCCCTTGGCAAGAGCGGCTTTGTAATAGCGCTGCCCCAGCTTCCATGCGGCGGTATATTGGGCGATTGCCTCCTGTCTGCTCATAAGATCCCTCCTTGGGAAAGAATTTGCTTTAGTATAGCCGAGGGCTCCGAAAAATCAATGGCCAAACTGCACAAAATTAGCCTGTTTTCCGCAGCATGAGAATATTGCTGACCAGGGAGGCGCTGTAGCGGCGCACATATTCGTCATATTCGCTGCGCTTGATGTAATACTCGCTGCCCCAGGAGGAGATGCGCAGCCAATTCTCGTCGCAGCCCGTGGCCGTTACATAGTGGGCGAGGGCAGAGGAGGAGGAAACATAGCTGCCGTCAGGGCGTTTCTTATAAAACCGCAGGCGATGCTTTCCCCAGAGAGCCGGGAAATTGGGCCCGATGGAGAAGATTACGGGAATATCCTGGGATAACAGCTCCTCGATCCGGCTCCAGAACTTTCTTCCGGAGACGGCCCAGAAAGCCCGATACGGGAGCTTGTTCTTCCGAAGAAGGCGGTTCATTCCGACGGCGAGGAGCAGGCCGTTGATCCCGAAGGGCTTGATCAGCGGGAAGTAGCGGCGGCTGACCGCCTCCAGCTCCCGGAGGTATTCCTCGTCCGTCATATGCTCCTTCTGCCTGCCGGAGAGATACAGGCACGCGTCAAAGGCCGCCACTGCGCCGCAGCCGCAGATCCGCATGGTCTCCTTGCTTGACCACATCTGGCTTCCGCCGTAGGACAGAACGCCCTTGCGCAGCACCTGCACATAATCGTTCATCAAGCTCGGCATTGTCATTCCCCCTTTTTAATCAGTATATCGTATTTGCAAAAATCTTTCAATCCCCGGTGGAAATATGGGGAAAATTGTGATACCATACACCCGGAAAGGAAGGTTGACAAGTATGCTTGATTATTTGCGTTCCGAGGGGATCGAAGAAGAAATCCTGCAGCGGATCCAGCGCTTCCGGGAGCAGTTTCCGGCTGACCCGGCCCTGGATCACCGCATCCCGCGGCCGAAGTTCCTCTATTACGGCAAAGAGGTGTGGCGCCAGGCGCTGACAGCGCTGCTGGCGGGGGAGAACCTGCTTCTGGTCGGCCCAAAGGCCACCGGCAAGAACATTCTTGCGGAGAATCTGGCCGCCGTGTTCGCCCGCCCGGAGTGGGACATCTCCTTCTATCTCAACACGGACGCCGCCTCGCTCATCGGGACGGATACCTTCAAGAATGGGGAAGTGATCTTCCGCCGCGGCCCCATCACGCAATGCGCTCTGGAGGGCGGCTTTGGCGTGCTGGACGAGATCAACATGGCCAAGAACGAGTCCCTTGCAGTGCTGCACGCCACGCTGGACTTCCGGCGGATCATCGATGTGCCGGGCTACGACCGCATCAGCCTCCATCCCGGAACTCGCTTTATCGCCACCATGAACTACGGCTACGCGGGCACACGGGATCTGAACGAGGCGCTGGCCTCCCGCTTCATGGTCATCAACATGCCCATCATCTCCAAGGAGAATCTGCAAAAGCTGCTGCAGTCCCAGTTTCAGAGCCTTCGCCCGGAATACGCCGATCAGCTGGCCGAGCTCTTCCAGGACATCCGCAAAAAGTGCGACAGCTCGGAGATTTCCACCAAGGCGCTGGACCTGCGGGGGCTGCTGGCCTCTATTACGCTGGTGGAGAACGGTCTTCAGCTGGGACAGGCCCTGGAAATGGGCATGATCAACAAGTCCTTTGATCCCTTTGAACGGCAGCTGGTGGCCGATCTGATCCAGACCCGCGTCAAGAGCGAGCTCACCGCCGCGGAGCTCTTTACAAAGACATGAACAGCGTTTCCGAGCTGCAGCGCAGGCGCGCAGTGAACCTGATCTGGAACTCCGCGAGAAACTATTCCTTCGTCCCCGATTTCAAGGCCTATGACGCTGAGGGAAACGCGGACGTCTACTGGAACAGCATCATCGGCGCAGTGCGCAGGCATTACGAGTATCCGAAAATAGAAGCGATCTTCGCCTCCTTCCAGCAGTACGAGGACGGGGACGAGTATGAGAGTCTGCTCTGGCTGGGGCTGGAAAACGCCGTATACCGGAAGGAGCTGGCGGAGAGGCCTGTCCTGTCGTCTCTGCGGGAGGATTATGCCAGACGGTTTCTGCAGGAATACGGCGGGGGGCCGTTGGATGATTTCCATCTCTACGAGTGCATGGCGGTCGGCCATTTCATGCGCGCACTGGGGCAGGAACCGCCGCTGAACGCCTATGACAAAAAGCTCCTGGACGAGCTGGAATTCAGCCCGGAGCTGGACACGGACGCCATTGTGCAGCGGGCGCAGGAGCTTTTTCAGCGCTGGTTTCAGATCAAGACTACCCAGCACAAGGCGGAGCGCGGCTTTCACCTCCTGGGCCTTAAGCACCGCAGCAGCGGCAAGAAGGGGCGTTTCCGGAAATTCGGCATCGGCTTTGCCGATCACCCCCTGCATGCCTACAGTGGAGACGAGGATCTGCTGCGGCAGGAGGACGCCCTGGCCACCAAGCTCACGGCTGCGGAGCTTCGCGCGTTTATAACGGGGAAATACGGCATGCCCATGCTGAGCGAGCAGGAGAGCATGGAGCTGGAGCGCAAGCTCTGCACCGGCAATCACGCCAATTGCCACTTGCATCTTACCAAGGGCGTCCCCGGCAAGGAGAAGATCCACAACGCCTTTGAGGCTCTGCGCAAGGATCAGGAGCGCAGGCAGCATGATGCAAACCGCCGGTATTACCAGGAGCATCTGGCGGAAAACCGCACCTCTATCGCTCGCCTTGCGGCGAAGATCCAAAATTCCGTGCTGCTCTATCTGCAGCCCAGTGAGCTGCGCTCTGACGCCGGTCAGCTGGACGGCAGCCGTGTATGGCGCGCCGCCAAGCTGCAGGACGGCAGCGTGTTCAAACGCACGGAGCAGGGGAATATGGGCGATCTCAGCGTGGATATCCTTCTGGACGCCTCCACCTCCCAGGAAACCAGACAGGCGCGGGTCGCCACCCAGGGCTACATCATTGCCGAGGCCTTGACGCGCTGCGGCATTCCCTGCCGGGTCATGTCCTTTTGCTCCATGACCGGATATACGATCCTGCGTGTCTTCCGGGATTACGGAGAGCCCCGCGAAAACGCAAAGATCTTTGAATACGTCTCCAACGGCTGCAACCGGGACGGTCTCGCCGTGCGCGCGGTGCATGAGCTGATGAACAGCAGCCCCTATGAGCATAAGGTACTGATCCTGCTCTCGGACGTGAAGCCCCACGACGCGGTTCGGATCCCCTCGGAGGATTCGGGGGAATATACGCCCTATGAGCAGGAGGCCGGCGTGCGGGATACGGCCGCCGAGGTCAGGCGCGCCAGAGCGGACGGGATCGCCGTGGTGTGCGTATTCACGGGGGAGGAGAAGGACGTGCCCAACGCAAGGCTCGTCTATGCCAAGGACTTCACCAAAATCCCCTCGGTGGATCTGCTGGCCGACGCGGTGGGAACCCTGCTGCAGAATCAGATCCGAAACCTGTAAAAAAGCACCCCGACGAAGAACGTCGGGGTGCGCTGGTTTAAAGCGGGGATTATTTGGCCAGAACCTTCTTCAGTCTGGCGTAGCGGGGGAGGGAGTGCTCCAGCGGGAGCTTGGGCTCGCCCTGGATCAGGGGCAGCACATAGTCGATAAACTCCTGCTTCAGGCCGTTGTGGGTATCGTTGATCCAGGAAAGGGGAACCTTCTTCTCGTAATTTGCGACCTCGGTGAGAGGCAGGAGCGTCAGCTTGCAGGCGTATTCGCCATTGACCGTCTCCCGCTCAAAGGCAACCATCTTACCGGTGACGCCCTTCACCGCCTGGAGAACCGCTTCCTCGCCAGAGCGGCGTGCTTCCTCGATATCGGTGGCGGAGGCCAGGTGCGCGCCGCAGCGCTGCAGCAGGCTCAGCTCAATGCCGCGGACCTTGGCGCCGGTGTGCTTCTTCACGATGTCAGCCAGCATGGCCGCGAGACCGCCCAGCTGCGCGTGGCCGAAGCCGTCGGTGGCAGAGGTCTTAGCCTCGGAGACAAAGCTGCCGTCGGCATAGTGGATGCCCTCGGAAACGGCGATGAGAACCTTGCCGTTCTTCTTATAAACCTCGTCCACATCCGCCAGGAACTTGTCCATATCGAAGTCGGTTTCCGGCAGGTAAACCAGATCCGGGCCGGAGCCGAAGGCGGTGGCCAGGGCGGCGCTGCCGGCCAGCCAGCCAGCGTGGCGTCCCATGATCTCCACGATGGTGATCATGCCGTTGTCGTAAACCCGGGCGTCCTTGTTGATCTCCATGCAGGAGGTGGCGATATACTTGGCGGCGCTGCCAAAGCCGGGGCAGTGATCGGTGCCGTACAGATCGTTATCGATGGTCTTGGGCACGCCCATCACGCGGCATTCATAGCCAATAGACTCCATGTAGCGGCTGATCTTGTTGCAGGTGTCCATGGAATCGTTGCCGCCGTTATAGAAGAAATAGCGCACATTGTATTTCTTGAAGATCTCCAGAATACGCTTGTAGTCCGTATCGTCCTTCTCCGGATCGGCGATTTTATACCGGCAGGAGCCCAGGGCGGAAGAGGGGGTATGCAGCAGGAGCTTCAGCTCCTCGGGATCTTCCTCATCCATCACATAGAGCTTATCCTCCAGCACGCCCTTGATGCCGTTGGCCGCGCCGTAAACTCTGGTGATCTCCTCCGCATCCAGCGCTGCGCGGATCACACCGTAGGCGCTGGCATTGATGACGGCGGTGGGCCCGCCGGACTGGCCGAAGATTGCTGCGCCGATCAATTTCTCACTCATTCAAACAAACCTCCGTGATTAAAAAATATTGCAATTTGTGAAATGTACTTCTTGATTCTGGCATGGATTGAGAATATAATAGAAAAGCAGATTTGTAAATATGCTATTTCAACAAAAATGAACAAGGAGAATGAAAAATGTCACTGGTAAACACAAAAGAAATGTTCGCAAAGGCCTATGACGGCGGCTACGCCATCGGCGCCTTCAACGTCAACAATATGGAGATCGTCCAGGGTATCACCGAGGCGGCAGGGGAACTGAAGAGCCCTGTCATCCTGCAGGTGTCCAAGGGCGCCCGCGCCTATGCCAACCACACCTACCTGGTGAAGCTGGTGGAGGCTGCCATTATCGAGAATCCCGAGATCCCCATCGCGCTGCATCTGGATCACGGCGACACCTTTGAGCTCTGCAAGAGCTGCATCGACGGCGGCTTTACCTCCGTTATGATCGACGCCTCCTCCAAGCCCTTTGAGGAGAACATCGCTCTGACCCGCAAGGTGGTGGAGTATGCCCACGATCACGGCGTTGTGGTAGAGGCAGAGCTGGGCACCCTGGCCGGCGTGGAGGACGAGGTCAATGTGGAGCACGGCAAGGAGAGCTACACCCACCCCGAAGAGGTGGAGGAGTTCGTCTCCCGCACCGGCTGCGACTCTCTGGCTATCGCCATCGGCACCTCCCACGGCGCCTACAAGTTCAAGGCTTCCCAGTGCACCCGCAATGCCGAGGGCATCCTGGTTCCGCCCCCGCTGCGCTTCGACGTGCTGCATGAGTGCATCAAGCGCCTGCCCGGCTTCCCCATCGTGCTGCACGGTTCCTCTTCCGTTCCCCAGGAGTTCGTGAAGATGGTCAACCAGTACGGCGGCAATATGCCCGACGCCATCGGCATCCCCGAGGATCAGCTCCGCGAGGCCGCAAAGCTGGCCGTCTGCAAGATCAACATCGACTCCGATATCCGTCTTGCCATGACCGCCAACATCCGCAAGTACTTTGTCGAGCATCCCGATCACTTTGATCCCCGTCAGTATCTCAAGCCCGCCCGCCAGGCCGTGAAAGACATGGTCGCCCACAAGATCGTTCACGTTCTCGGTTCTGACGGAAAGGCCTGATCGCATCAGCCTTCCTGTATAGAGAGATTATTGGAGGTGGCAAGTATGAGCCAAAGACCCGAACGAGCAAGATTTGCTGTTAAACCTGCCCAAAAGCCAGCCGGCTCTCTGGATCTGATCCTGATCGGCCGTCTGGTGCTGGCCGCGGTTCTCCTGGTGCTGGGTGCCTTTGTTGTGAAAAACGAAATCATCAGCATCATTCTCCTTGTGCTCTCTGCCGTTGCATCTGCCTATGACCTGGCGCTGGAGGCTTTCGACAGCGTTCTGGAGAAGAAGTATTTCGCAACACCGATCCTGCTTCTGTTTGTTGCCTTTGTATCTTTCTTCATCGGCTTCGGGGCAGAAGGTGCCGCGATGCTTCTCCTCTACCAGCTGAGCCTGCTGGTGATCGCGTATGTGATCAAGCGTACCCGCGGCTCTGCCATGCAGCTGCTTAACGGGCAGGATGAGGAGATCCAGGAGCGTGCGTCTGAGCTGTTTGGCAAGGAGGATGCGCTCAAGCTGAAAATGGAGTCTGCCGCCTATCGCAGCGCCGATCTTCTTCTGAAAATCATGATGGGCCTTGCCGTGGTCTTTATCTTCGTGCTGCACTGGCTGGGTTTGGGCGTTTATCCCTACAGCGTCTGCATCCATCGTGCACTCATGATCTTTACCGCTGCCATCCCTGCATCCGTTGTCGTTGCGCTTCCCTATACCGCTCTGGTCGGCCTTTGCCACAGCGCGCGAAACGGCGTTTTGTTCCGTGACGCGGTTGCAATGGAAAAGACGGCTGAGGTCAACGTGCTGGCGATCGACAAGGCCAACATCTTCTCCTCTGACGCGCCGGAGCTGGAGGATGCGCATTCCGACATGCTGGATCAGAACACCTTTATGAGCTTTGTCGCGCATGCGGTGTACTACTCCGAGCAGTCCTTTGCAAGAGCGATTCCCACTCTGGGCGAAAATGACTATCGCCTGGATGTGATCAGCGATTTCGTCGATGTGCCCGGCTGCGGCGTAGAGCTGAAGATCGGCGGCTCTCCGGTGATCCTGGCTAAGGCGGATTATCTCGCCTCCCGCGGGATTCTCGTTCCGGAAGGGGAGAGCGAAGGGGAGCAGTACTTCCTCGTCGTCTCCGGCCGCTACGTAGGCTACCTGACTGTCTCTTCTCCCGCCAACGAAAACGGCGCTGAGCTTCTGGAGGCTGTCCGGGAAGCGGATATGCGCGAGCTGGTGCTTCTCACCGAGGATGGAGCCGCGGAGAGCAGACGCCTTGCTGACGAGCTTGGCTTTGACGAGGTTTATGGCGAGTGCGATACCGAACGCAAGCTCAAGCACATCGAGGATCTGAACCAGGGCGATCGGAACCATGTGATGTTCCTCTACGCAAACGGCGTGGAAGCACACAGTGCGGCTGACGTGGACGTGCGGCTCAGCAAGAAGGCCAAATTTGCCGACGTCAATATCGACCCCGACAACGCAAACGCTCTTCCGCTGGGTATTCAGATCTCCAAGCGGATGTGCCAGGTTGCAAAGGAAAATGCGATCTTTGTCTTTGCTGTCAAGGCTCTTATGATTTTCCTGAGCATTCTTGGCTTCTGCAGCATCTGGTTCGTCCTGTTCATGGATACCGTCGCCGTGCTGGCCTCGCTTCTCAATGCGATCCGCGTTACCAAGGATCCCCTGATCGATATGAAGCGCCTTGCTCCTCCCCGTGCCGAGGAACAAGAGTAAACGAAATATGCATGACCTCCCCGGAACAAAACCGGGGAGGTTTTTTACGCACTTTTTTCCAGGTAGAATTTTGCAGAAACAGATGCGAACTCGTGTGATATCCCACACGGTCGGTTGCTGAACTGTCCGGCCTCTTATGAACTCCGACAGGAGAAGACAATCCCTGTATTTCTAACGGAATTCGTATCAGGCAGGCGCTTTATCGGATCCGATCCGGCTTTGATCAAAAAGGGGAGGGGAGAGCCCATTTCTCCGTATGGATGTCGAAGCGGTTTTATTCCGGAGAGAAATCAAAGCTGCATGCAAAGGCGGCAGGACGATGATCGTCCTGCCGCCAGTGTTTTAAGGTGGTTTATTCGTTGGGCTCGTCAAAGCTCTCCAGCTCGTCGCCGGCTTCGGCGGGCACAATGGGAAGCTCGTCGCTGTCCGTCAGAATATCATGATTCTGGAAACGGATAAGCTCCAGTTCAGGCTTCACATATCTCATTTCGCTTGCTCCTTTCTCACTTGGCAAAATACGCATCCGCCGCCTGGTTGTAAAGGTAGATGCCCTTCGCCAGGTCGATCAGCTCCGCGTCATCGCTGCCTCCGTTCAGTACCGTGTACACATAGCTCAGTCCGCAGTACTTCACCGTCACGATCGTGCCTGCGCTGCTGCTCACCGTCACGGTGTAGACCTTGTCCAGATCCTTCGCGGAGATGTTTGCGATCTCGATCATCCAGCCATCTGCCGTCTCAACCGGCGTCACGACCTTCTTGCCCAGCTTGAAGGTGTAATCGCCGATCTCACCCTTATCCAGCGTGAAGTACAGACGGATCGCTGTCGTGGACTTCAGCACCAGGCTGCCGCCATTGTAGGTCACGCCCGTGGCCGTACCTGCGGTGGTCGTGGACTTGTACTTCGTTACCGTATCCAGCGTCACGCTGTTCAGGTCGCCCTGCACCTCGGCGCGGTTGGCCACGTTGTAGTCCAGGAAGGCCTGCGCCAGGCTGCCGTAATCGGACATCGCCTTCACCAACGCTTTCAGCTTCTCGTCCGTGCTGGTCGCGATCGTCTTCTCGATGTAGGTCTGCACCGAGTAGACATAGCCTTCCGTCACGTCCTCGCCGGTGGTGTGGTTGAAGAGCTTGTACACTTCGTTCGCACCGTTGAACACCTGCAGCGTCACTTTGTCGTTCATCTGCTTGGCGTTCATCTTCACTGTGAACTGGTACAGCGTGTAGCCGTCGACCGTGCGCGTCGCCGCGTCCTTGATCAGGAACTTATCCGTCCCGATCTTCACATACGCGCCCTCGTCTTCCTTCAGCTCATTGGGGATGATCAGGAAGAAGTTCAGCGCGATGTCGCCCTTCAGGCTCACGCTGCTGCCGTAGACCTCCGCGCCCGTCAGAGCCGCGTCGATCCACATGTAGCCGCCAAACTCGCTCCAGTTGTTATCATAGCTGGTCTTGAAGTAGATGGTCTTCCGGCCGGAGTGGGCAGTATCCACGATGTACTGGTTGTCCATCCCATCGGGATACCAGGCGACGATCTCGCCGTTCTGCACCTGTACCACCTTGATGCCGTCGTCCACATTCAGGAAGGTCTCCAGCAGGTACTCGCCAGCGTTATTGGGATTCGGCTCGAACTTCTGCTCCGGATCGATGTCGTCCACCGTCCAGCCCTTCTGGCCGATCAGGTAGTAGCCGTCCTCCAGGGTCTCCTTGATCACGGTCACCTTGCCGGGAACGATCTTGTAATCGGTGATTTCAAAGACGTAGTTGTCCTTCACACCGGTGATCGCGTCATACTCCGGGTCAAGCACCATCGTGATGGGATAATCGCCGGGAGCGGCGTCCTCTGCGACCTTGAAGCGCAGCGTCACCATTTCGCTGCCGTCATAGGTCAGCATCTGGCCAGCACTGAAGCCGTCATAGGTCCAGAACAGAATGTGGTCTTCGGGGAAGCTCTCCAGCGACCAGTTGCCCAGGGGGGAGTCGGCCGTGTAACCGACATAGGTCAGCATGCTCTCGTCAAACTTGACTTCGCCGCTGACGCCCTTCAGGCCGGGGTTATTCCCCAGGGTGAACTTCACTTCGACCTCTTCGCCGGCTTTTACAGTCTCCTCAGAGAAGATCAGCTGCAGCTTCTCCTGCTCGGCAGGCTGCTGTACGGTGACCGTTCCGGGGACGATCTCGTAGTCCGTGATCTCCGCGACATAGTTGTCTTCCACACCGGTGATCGCGTCATACTCCGGGTCAAGCACCATCGTGACGGCATAATCGCCGGGAGTGGCATCCTCTGCGACCTTGAAGCGCAGCGTTACCATTTCGCTGCCGTCATAGGTCAGCATCTGGCCGGCGCTGAAGCCGTCATAGGTCCAGAACAGAATGTGGTCCTCGGGGAAGCTCTCCAGCGACCAGTTGCCCAAGGGGGAGTCGACCGTGTAGCCGACGTAGGTCAGCACGCTCTCGTCAAACTTGACTTCGCCGCTGACGCCCTTCAGGCCGGGGTTATTCCCCAGCGTGAACTTTACTTCGACCTCTTCGCCGGGCTGAGCGGCTGCGCCGGTAAAGATCAGCTGCAGCTTGCCCTCTGCGCTGGCGCCGACGCTCATCAGACCGAGGAGCAGAACGGTGCACAGGATCAGGCATACGATTCTTTTCATGTCATGTTCCTCCTTACAAATACCGCTGTGTGCGCTTGCAATCAGTGGAGCACAACGCCGTTGCCGCGGGCCTTCACATAGGTGGTGAGCAGGGAAACGTCAGTGGAATTCACCTTGCCGTCGCCGTTCACGTCGCCGGAGAAGGGAACGATGGTAACGCCGTTGCCGCGGGCCTTCACATAGGTGGTGAGCAGCGAAACGTCCGTGGCGTTCACCTTGCCGTCGCCGTTCACGTCGCCGGGCAGGCGCCAGTGGGCGAAAACGGTGGTGTCTTCCTCGATAAGGGTCTCGGCGGTCACCTCGGTGCCCTGGCAGATGTCAAAGGGGGTGGCGGCAGGAGTCGTGTACCAGCCCATGAACACCCAGCCGCCTTCGCGGGTAGGAACAGGCAGCTCGCCGATGGCTTCGCCGGCGTTGACTTCCTTCGTCGCGGGATCCACAGTGCCCTCACCGGCGTTGAAGATCACGGTGACAGCGGGGGAGGCGACGGTCTTGGTGTCGGTGTAGGTCTGGCCGTCCAGCTCGACGGTGGCGGTGTAGATCGTCTCACGGCCGACAGTTTCGCTGGTGATGGTGGCGTTCACGGTCTTGGTGTGGGAAGCGTCATTCTCGCAGACGAAGGTGGCGGTGGCAGTGTAGCCGTCCTCGGTCTCGGTCCAGGTCCAGGTGGGCTCGCCCCAGGGATGGCCGTCGGGATATTCAATGGTCTTGTAGCCCTTATACTCTTTGCCTTCAAACTCAACCGTAGCGGTGTAATCGACATAAGTACCAAACTCGCAATCAGACCATCTATCGACGGTCACGACCGCATCCAGGGTCACAGTGTGGCTGGGATCACCGCCGCAGACGAAGGTGGCGGTGGCAGTGTAGCCGTCCTCGGTCTCGGTCCAGGTCCAGGTGGGCTTGCTCCAGTCATGGACATGCTCAATGTAGAAGAAGCCGCCAAACTCGCTCCAGGCAGAATCATAAGTGGTCTTGAAGTAGATGGTAACGGTGCCGGCGTGGGCCTGATCCACCGTGTACTGGGTACCGACGCCATCGGGGTACCACTCGGTGATCGCACCGTCCGTCAGCTTGACGACCTTGATCTGGTCGCCCACAGAGAGGGTGGTGTTCAGAATGTACTCGTTCGCGTTATCGGGATTCACCTCAAACTTGTCGGTGGGGACAATGCCGGTGAGGGTCCAGTCGGGCCCGATGAGGTAGTAGCCCTCGGTGTACTCCTTGGCCTCGATGATCGCATGAGCAGCGACGGTGGCGCCGTCAGACTCGGTGACGGTATTCAGGCTGTCGACCGTGGCAACGATGCCGCGAGCAGGCAGGGTCACGCCGAAGCCCTCGGGGATCTCGATGCCGTTGCCGGCCTGCAGAGCAGCGGTGGCAGCGGTCACGTCCCACTTACCGGAGACGAAGTTGAGGAAGCCGTTGGCATACATGCCGACAGAGCCTTCCGCAGCATTGGTGATGGTCACGTCCTTCTCGACCGTGACAGAGGTGCCGGCCCACACAGAATAGGCAGCCTTGCCCTTGCAGGTCAGGGTACCGCCGATGGTGATCTCGCCGTTCTCGGCCTTGATGCCGAAATCACCGGGTACAGCGGTCGTGCCGGCTGCAGCAGAAGTCAGTGCATTCCCGCCGATCCGAACATCGTTCTTGGCATAGACGGGATTCTTGGTGCCGTAGCAATCGAGATTGCCGGTCACATTGATGGAGCCTTCAGTGGATTGCATGGGGATGCCGGCGCTGGTCGAATAACCGTAGTTGCTGGCAGAGACATAGGCATTGCCTTCCACCGTAATGTCACCCTTGGCGAGGACAGCAACTTCTCTGGCGCCTCTCACGTCCATATTGCCCTGCACGGTGATGGGGCCGTTGCTGGCAATGGCACCGTGTCTGCCGGAGGGCGTGAGGGTCAGGTCGCCCTTGACCAGGATACCATCGGTGCTGTCGCCGGCGTCCAGGCAGTTGATGGCGGTGATGGTGGCGCTGCCGTCGATGACGATACCGCCATGCTCGCCCTTGATGCCGTTGCCGCCCATGGGGTTCGCAGTGTTCTCAAAATTCAGATCCTTCGTGACGTGGACAGAGCCGCTGGCATAAACGACCCAATCAGCGCCGCCGAACATATAAACCTCACCGACGGTGGCATCGCCGTTGGCGACATAGAGGCCGGAGGTGGGGCACAGGGTGTTGGAGCCGCTGTTATAACAGCCGAAGTCGGAATAACCGGTGACGTTTACATCGCCGTTGCCGCAGTAAATGCCGCAGTGATTGACGTAAGCGGAAACGTCTCCATTGATGGTGATGGGTCCGTTCATGACCTTGATGCCAAAGCCGTTGGTGCACTCATAGCAGTTCAAGCTCAGCGTGCCGGTGGAGGTAAGACCGCTCTCTGCAAAAATGCAGGCGTCTGCGGTATCGCCCCCAAGGTTCACGCTCAGATTGCCGTTGAGGGTGAAGGAACCTCCGTGCACGTCAATGCCGACCGCGGCGGAATTCGACTTGAGCTGGGGAGTGGTGCCATCTTTGGTCATGATGGTCAGAGAGCCGTTCTCCACATAGATCAGAGACTGCGCAGCATCGGAAGAGATGTAATTGCTCTGGTTGTCTGTATTGAGCTGCAGATTCACGGTCAGGTTCGGCAGAGCCGAATAGATGAGAGCGCCCTCGTGCAGCTGGGTGGAGTTGTTTTTGAAGAAAGTATTGGTATAAATCGTCAGGGTGTTGGTGTCAGAATCGAAGCGTACCATATAGCCGCCGTCGATCGACTGCTTGTTGGCGCTGGTGACCTGCACGCCGCAGACCCAGAGATCGTAGAGCACAGGGTCAGCCTCGGGCTCGGCCACATCTTCTTCGGGAACAAGCGCCTCGATTTCCCCGTCCTCGGGATCCTCAGGCAGGGGCTCAAGCTCCTCTTCGGCTTCCGTTTCGGTCTCGGGCGCCTCCTCAGCGGGGGGGACGTCCTCAACCAGGGGTTCGTCATCGGAGCCTTCCGCCAGGGCGGCTGCGGGGAAGAGGGATACTACCATCAGCAGCACCAGCAGAAAAGCCAAAAACCGTTTTGTCCGCATAGAAAAACCTCCTTCATTCTTTCCTCGAACGGTGTCGGCAGGGGAGAACAGGCACCGGCCTATTCGGGTCATTACTGTGTTGTCCCGTTCAGATTCGGGCACAGAAATCTATTAAATATGGTATCACACGGATGAAAAAAAATCAAGAAAGATCGTGACATTTCTTACTATATTTAATATAATATCTGTCGATCAGGACTCTTCATCCGTTTTCCGGGTCCTGCGGCCGATGGGGTTTGCGAGAGCCGCTTCATGGAGAGCGGCATTGTCCAGGTGGGTGTAGATCTGGGTGGTGTTCAGGTTGCTGTGACCCAGCACCTCCTGCAGGGCGCGGGTGTCCACGCCGTTTTTGAGCATCAGGGTCGCCGCGGTGTGGCGCAGCTTATGCGGAGAGTAGCGACTGGGATCCAGGCCGGCCTCCAGCAGCTTTTTCTCCACCATCTGCTGAACGCCGCGCACGCCGAATCTGCAATTTTTCTGGCTGATAAACAGGGCGTTTTTGTCTTTTTCCGGAACTTTCTCAACGTTTCTGACCATTAAATAGTCATCGATGGCCTCCCGACAGCCCTCGCCGAAGTAGACCATACGCTCTTTGTTGCCTTTGCCCAGAACCCGCACATGATCCTCGTACACGTCTGTCAGGTTTAAGGACACCAGCTCCGATACCCGCAGACCGCAGGACAGAAACAGCATTAATATCGCATAATCCCGGAGGCCATATTTGTCATCACAGGCGGCCAGCAGGCGCTCACATTCAGCTTCCTCCAGATAGCGCGGAAGGCTGGCCTGACGCTTGGGCATGTCCAGCTCCAGGGTGATGTTTTTGTCCAGCAAATGGCGCTTGGTGACAAGATAGTTGAAAAAGGATTTGACGGTGGAGGTGCGGCGGCAGCGGCTGGCTGCGGAGAGCGCCTGGCCGGATTCCGGCGAAAAGGACTGATACCGATAGAGCTCTTCGATGCGAATGGCTCTAATGAAATCCAGATCCACGTCGGTAATATCGATCTCGTCAAAGGGCGTCTGGGGATCTACCAGACGGCGGCGTTTTTTCAGAAAGCGCAGCAGAATTTTCAGATCCAGATAATAGGCCAGCACCGTGCGATCGGAATGACCGCGCACCGTGGAATGGTATTCCAGAAATTCCATCACCAGATCCGGCACGTCATTGATTTCGTCCCATTTCATAGAAAGCCCTCCCAAGCTGTAAAATCGCAATTAAAATCTCGCTAAATTTATATTATGCGATATTTTGTATTGAAACCGGGCAGGGAAACGCTTGGCTTCCCTGCTGAGGCTATTATATACGATTGTCCGGCGGCTGTCAAGCAAAGCTTTTGTCGCGGGTCGGCATAGGTTTGGAAAACGGATTGCCACGCCAGTGACGTCGGTCACTGGCTCGCAATGACAGATTTGGATTTCAGCAAAGGAACGCGCAGATTTGAAATAACAGACTTTGGCGTTACGCTTGCCTCGATCATAGCTGCGCAAGTACAAAGGCGCTGCCGATATCGAAGATCGGTTTATCTGTCAGAGTATGCAGCGCAAGGCCGCGCTCCCGCAAAAACGCTTCGATCCTCCCCTTGTCCGGATGTCTTTCCAGACGTCCTGTCAAAACCGCGAGCTTTTGCTCCGGCAGCAGAAATCCTGCGCCGCCCAGAAAGCCGGACGCAAAGCCCTCCAGCGCCACATGGCCGGGCTCGATCTGCAGCACCTGCAGTCCTGCCGCTCTTGCGGCCTTCGCAACGCCGGGATCTGCGGTGATGATGCTCTCCTCATCCGCCGGCAGCATGGCGCAGCGGAGATAAGCCTGCTTGACCGGAATCGGCTGATAGCCTTCTGAGATTGTTAAAAACTCCACAATCTCCGGCGTGCTGGCTTTCGGGGAGAAAAACAGATGCTTTCCTACCGCGCAGAGATTCAGATGGGCGTCCGCTGGATGAAGAATTCCTTCTGAAATGTTCGGAAAATCAACAAAATAGCCGAATTCATGGAGCATTTCATGGATTTCAGTCCCTTTGAGCTGTGGGGAAAGCCAGATGCGCTCCCCTGCCGGGAAGACGCTGAGATCCGCGTGGCCGGCAAGCCTGGGGTCAAGCATGGGGTTATAGGGCAGATACAGCGGGTTCAGGCCCAGCTCCCGCAGCGGTGCGTCAAGATGGGGGCGATAACGTTCGCCCAGGAGGATCAGACTCATTTCCTGCCCAGCACGGCGCCGATGGCCTCGGCCACGTTCTTTACCGAGATGAGCTGCAGCCCCTTCGGCTTGCGCAGCTCGTGGCGCACATGGGCGGGGATCACGCAGCGGGCAAAGCCCAGGCGGGCGATCTCGCTGAGGCGTTGGTTCAGATTGCTGACGCTGCGGATCTCCCCTGCCAGGCCCACCTCGCCGATGGCGGCAAGATCCGCGCCCAGGGGCCGATCCAGATAGCTGGAGGCCACGGCCAGCACCGTCGCCAGATCCGCGGCGGGCTCGTCCAGGCTCAGGCCTCCCACCACGTTGATATAGGCGTCGCAGCTGCCCACCGGCAGGCCGCCCCGCTTTTCCAGCACGGCCAGCAGCATGGCGGCCCGGTTGTAGTCGATGCCGTTGGAGCGCCGGGCGGCGTTGTAGGCGGAGGGGGTGACCAGCGCCTGCACCTCGGCCAGGAGCGGTCGGGTGCCCTCGACGACGCAGGCCACACAGGTGCCGGGGCTGTTAGCCGGGCGGCCGGAGAGCAGCAGCTCCGAGGGGTTCGCCACGCAGCGCAGCCCCTCCTCGTTCATCTCAAAGACGCCGATCTCGTTGGTGGAGCCGAAGCGGTTCTTGGCGGCGCGGAGGATGCGGAAGCTGGTGCTGCGCTCGCCCTCGAAATAGAGCACACAGTCCACCATATGCTCCAGCACCTTGGGGCCGGCGATGCTGCCCTCCTTTGTGATGTGGCCTACCACGAAGATGGTGAGCCCCTTTTCCTTGGCCCAGCGCATGAGCTGCAGGGTGCACTCCCGCACCTGGGTCACGCTGCCGGGGGCGGAATCCACCAGGGAGCTGGCCACGGTCTGGATGGAGTCCAGAATCAGAATGTCCGGCGCCAGAGACTCCGCCGCGGCCAGGATGCTCTCCAGCTCCGTCTCGGCCAAGACATAGAGCTGCTCGCTCTCCACCCCCAGGCGCTGGGCCCGGAGCTTGAGCTGGCGCTCGCTCTCCTCCGCGGTGACGTAGAGCAGCACCCGGTCGGGCTCCACAGTGGCGCACATCTGCAGCAGCAGTGTGGACTTGCCGATGCCGGGGGCGCCGCCCACCAGGTTCAGAGAGCCCAGCACCGCGCCGCCGCCCAGTACCCGGTCAAACTCCGGGATGCCGGTGAGGAAGCGTGTCTCCGCCTCGGTACCCAGCGCGGAGAGCTTCTGCGGCTCTTTTTTCAGGACGGGAGCGCCCCGGCGGGCGGGCTTTTCGCCCAGATCCAGCTCCTTCAGCGTGTTCCACATGCCGCAGCTGGGGCACTTCCCCGCCCAGTTTGCGGTTTCGGCTCCGCACTCCGAGCAGACATAGACCGTTTTCTTTTTGTTGGCCATGGTGTATTCTCCTTTGATCGTTCGCTTGAAAGGAAAAACGGATCGCCGCACGAAACCCCTCCGTCACCGGCGCAAGCGCCGGCGACACCTCCCCTTTCAGGGGAGGCATGCCCTCCGTCACCGGCGCAAGCGCCGGTGACATACCCAAGACCCCTTTCAGGGGAGGCATCGCGCACCGGTTCGCAATGACAGGGTTTTTCTTTTGCGGAAAAGCAGGTTTCATCCGGTATTTCGGCCGGACGCGTATTGCAGGCAGGCGCAGAGCAGCACCGCCGCGAAGGATTTCTGATACCGCTCGCTGCTGAGCTCCTGCAGCTCCGAGAGATTGGACAGAAAGCCGCACTCCACCAGCGCGAAGGGATGCTCCACATGGCTGGGCAGATAGAGGCCGGAGGAGGCGGGCTCCGCCACCCTTCGGTTCTCCGGTTGCAGATGGGATACGATGCAGTTCTGGATCTGCTCGCCCAGGCGGCGGCTCTCCTCCCCTGCCCCGTAGAGCACCTGGGCGCCCCGGGGCTGCGAGGTGGGAAAGGTGTTCTGGTGGATGCTGAGACAGAGGCCGCCTTCGGCGTTCAGAAACGCCGCCCGGCTCACCAGATCCTCATGCTCACTGTAGTGCTCGGCGTCGCTGAGCGTGCGGTCGTCCTCCCGGGTCATGGAGGTCTCCAGCCCGTAGAAGGCGGCCAGATCCCGCAGGCGCAGGGCGATAGCCAGGTTCAGGTCGCTCTCCTTCACGCCGTTGTAGGCGATGGCGCCGCCGTCCACCCCGCCGTGCCCCGGATCCAGCACCAGGCGGATGGGCGCAGCCGGGGCAACGGTCTCCGCCGTCTTCGGCTGAAGCAGCGAGGCGATCCAGAGCGAGCCCAGCAGCACCGCCAGGGCGCAGAGGGTGGCGGTGATGCGCTGGCGCCGAAAGGGATCCGTCTTTTTCCGCTGTTTTGTCTCCATTATAGCTTCTCCCCCTCTCCAAGTCAAAGGGGATTTAAAGAAGGATGCAGATGAGGCCGCTGCTGTCCTCGTTGACGAGGCGCTGCAGCGTCTCCCGCAGGCGGAGCTTGGCGTTCTCCGGCAGGGAGGCGATGCGGGTGTGCAGGCTCTCCTCCGCCAGCTCGTTGAGGGAGCGGCCGAAGATCTTGGATTCCCAGATCCGGTTCACGTCCCCGTCAAAGCCCTGGAGCAGGAAGCCCAGGATGTCGTCACTGGCGCTGTCGCCGCCGATGGCGGGGTTCACCTCGCAGTCCACCTCCGTGCGCAGCATGTGAATGACCGGGGCGCCGGCGCGGAGCTTCACGCTGTACTTGCCGCCCTGCTGCACGATCTGGGGCTGCTCCAGGCGCATCTGCTCCGCATCGGGCAGCACCACGCCGTAGCCGGTTTTCTCCACGTCCTCCAGCGCCTCGCGGACCCGGGCATAGGCGCGGCCGGCCTCGCTGAGCTCCTGGAGCGCCGTCAGAAGCGCCCGGTCGTCCCCGATCTCCAGGCCGCTGAGCCGGGAGAGCTGCTCGTAGTACATCGACCGGGGCAGCTCCAGGCGCAAAAGCGCGGAACCCCGACCCAGATCCTCCGAAGCCGTCTCCACGGCGGAAAAGAGCTCGCTTTCCCGGAGGCGCTCCAGCACCCGGGGGAGCTGGCCGAGGGTCTCGATCCCCTCCCCTGCCGCGCGCACGGCATCAAAGATTGCGGAGCGGGGGCCTTCGCCCTCAGGCAGAGCGTTGACCCAGGGCGGCAGGTAGAAGCCCAGGGAGCGCAGCGGAAAGGCCTCCAGCGCAAGGCGCAGCAGCTCCACGATCTGCGCCTCCTCCAGGCTCAGACAGTTCACCGGCAGGCAGCCCACACCGTATTCCTGCCGGATCTCCTCCGCTGCCCGCTGCGCCTCCTCCCCTTCCGGGTCGCTGCTGTTCAAGAGCACCACGAAGGGCTTACCGATTTCCTGCAGCTCCCGGATCACCCGCCCCTCGGGCTCCCGATAGGCCTCCCGGGGAAGCTCGCAGATGCTGCCGTCGCAGGTGACCACGATACCGATGTCGGCGTGCTGCCGGATCACCAGCTCTGTCCCCTGCTCCGCCGCCTGGGACATGGTCACCTCGTGATCGAACCAGGGGGTGGTCACCATGCGCTCCTTACCGTCCTCCATCTGACCGGCGGCGCCCTCCACCATGTAGCCCACGCAGTCCACCAGCCGGACGGAGAGGGCGCTGTTCTCCCCCAGGGCGATGCTCACCGGCTCCTCCGGCACAAATTTGGGCTCGGCGGTCATGATGCTGCGGCCGGAGCCGCTCTGGGGCAGCTCATCCCAGGCGCGCTGCCGCATGTAGCTGTTCTCGATCCGTGGGATCACCAGCTTCTCCATAAAGCGCTGGATAAAGCTGGACTTTCCGGTGCGCACCGGCCCCACCACGCCCAGCATGCAGGCGCCGCCGGTGCGCTGGGACAGCTGCTCGTAGATTTTGCTTTCACTCATATAAAAACGCCTCCGCTCTCACATTCTCGCTGCTACGAGTGTATGAGATGCGAAGGCGTGATAGAACAAGCCGGGGGGAACGAGTGCTAAGCGCGTAGTGCGCAGTAGTTAGGTGACGGGAAATCTGCGGGCGGCTGATAGCCGCCCCTACGGGGAAACCCCTCCGTCACCGGCGCAAACGCCGGCGACACCTCCCCTTTCAGGGGAGGCATGCCCTCCGTCACCCGGCTTGCGGGGGATGCCGGGCGACACACCCAAGACCCCTTTCAGGGGAGGCAAAGCGCGCTGGTTCGCAATGGCAGGGGGACGTCAAAAGAAGTGCGGGGTCTGGGTGTGGCACTGAGAGACGCGGAAGTCCACCGTCGGAAAGGCCTCCCGCAGGCGGGCGCAGAGGGCGGGGATCACGGGATTTTCCGTGCAGAAATGCCCGGCGTCGATGAGGTTCACGCCCAGCTCCGCCGCCTCCAGAAACACGTCGTGCTTCACGTCGGCGGTCACATAGCTGTCACAGCCCTTGGCGACGGCGCAGCCCAGTGCCGAGCCGCCGGAGCCGCCCATCACTGCAAGGCGGCGCACCGGTCTGCCGCCGTCCACATAGCGCAGGCCCTCCGCCCCCAGGCGCTCCTTGCAGCGGGCAAGAAAGTCCCGGAGCGGCAGGGTCTCCGGCAGCGTGCCCACCCGGCCGCAGCCCTCGGGATCCAGCGGAGCCTCCGGCTCGGCGCCCAGCAGGCGGATCAGCACGTCGTTGACGCCGCCCTGGGCGATGTCCAGGTTGGTGTGCATGCAGATGGCCGCGATGCCCTTCTCCGCAAGGCGCAGGGCGCGGCCGCCCTCCCCCGTCTCATGCAGCGAGCGGAGGGGGTGGAAGATGAGCGGGTGGTGGGACACGATGAGCTCCGCGCCCCAGGCCGCCGCCTCCTCGATCACCGGCGCGGTGATGTCCAGGGACAGCAGGACGCGGGTGACGGCTCTCTCCCCGTGGCCCAGCAGGAAGCCGGAATTGTCAAAGTCCATCTGGGTCTCCGGCGGCGCCCAGAGGCAAAGCCTCTCATAGATCTCCTGAATGCTGGGCATGGTCTTCCCTCTCTTTCAAATCGCGGAGGATCGCCTCCATCAAGTTCAGGCGCCCCGGCTCCCGGCCGCTCTGCCGCAGGCCGGCGAGGAGCTTTTCCATCCGCATGCGCTGCAGGCGCAGAAATTCCGGCCAGAGCCTCTCCCCTTCCACCAGGGCGAAGGCGCCGGTGTAGAGCTCCGCGTCGCTGAGGTGTATCTCCCCGCCGAAGCGGGCGGTAAAAAGGGCGTAGATCTCCCCCGCGTCGGCCACAAGGCGCTCCTCCTCGATGGTGAAGCCGTTGTTCGTGAGCCAGTAGCGCAGCACCTCGGCCCGAGTCATGGGCTGGAGGATCAGCCGGTAGCGAGGATCCAGGCACCAGTCCGCCCGATCCAGGATGCCGCAGACGGTGTCGCCCCCCATGCCGGCGACGACGATGGTGTCCACCGCCGACCGGTCGCAGAGGGCGAGCCCGTCACAGAGCTGGAAGGTGATGCGCTCGTCAAGACCGGCCTCCCGGGCGCTGCGGCGGGCGGCGTTCAGCGGCCCCTCCCGCAGGTCCGAGGCGAAGAGCGCGCCGGGGTAGCCGTGCTGCGCCAGGGACACGGGCAGATAGCCGTGATCCGTGCCCACGTCGATGAGGCCGCGGCCGGGGCGCACCAGCGCCTCAATGGCTTGCAGACGTTTGTTCATGCTTTAACCCCTTCCGGCCTTCGGCCACCTCCCCCGGAGGGGGAGGCAAGTAGAATGGCTCCCCTGCAAGGCGGACGCTGTCAGCAAGCAAAGCGAAGCTGACTGAGGGGTTCAGAGCGTCTCCAGATACTTCTTCAGATACTCCAGAAACTCGTCCGGGTCCACGCCGTGGGCGGCGCAGGCCTGCTCCACGGTCTCGCCGCTGGCCATGGCGCAGCCGATGCAGTGCATGCCGATGTCCATAAAGGCGGGCATGGCCTCCGGGCAGTTGGCGACGATCTCGCCGATGACAGTCTCGCGGGTGATTTCCATATAAATCTCCTTTCATAATAGGCTCCCCTGCCTAAGGGGAGCTGTCGCGGCGCGTCTCACGCAAGCGCCGTGACTGAGGGGTATTCCTTTCCATATAGGCTCCCCTGCAAGGGGAGCTGTCAGCGAAGCAAAGCGAAGCTGACTGAGGGGTTTGTGCGATGCCAGAGCGGTGATGGCGGGGCGGTGTGGGGATAACCCCTCCGTCACCGGCGCAAGCGCCGGCGACACCTCCCCTTTCAGGGGAGGCATGCCCTCCGCCCCAGTGTGCGCACTGGGGCACACCCAAGACCCTCAAAGAGGGAGGCAAGGGGAGCTGGCAGACGCCGTCTCACAGAAGGCGGATGACTGAGGGAGTGGTTGGATCTTCAGAACTCCCTCCGCCCCAGTGTGAGCACTGGGGCACACCCAAGACCCTCAAAGAGGGAGGCAAGGCTTCCCCAAAAGAAAAAAGGACGCACGAGGCGTCCCTTTTTCTTTGTCAGGCGGATCAGGCCTGCTCTCTCATCTTAGCGAAGCACTCGCTGCAGTAGACGGGACGGTCAGACTTGGGCTCGAAAGGAACCTTCGCCTCGCGGCCGCAGGCAGCGCAGGTGGCAGTGAAGAACTCCCGGGGACCGCGGGCCGCGTTCTTGCGGGCGTCACGGCAGGGCTTGCAGCGCTGGGGCTCGTTCTGGAAGCCGCGCTCCGCGTAGAACTCCTGCTCACCGGCGGTGAAAACGAACTCTTTACCGCACTCTTTGCATACTAAGGTCTTGTCTTCGTACATGTTGGAATCCTCTCTTTTGATAAGTTGCCGGTTATCGGCTGTATTTGCGATCAGCTCACGCTGATATCGCCGGGGTGAAGGGTCTGCGCCAGCTTGCGCCGGATCCGCTGGACGGCGTTGTCCACGGATTTTTCGTCCTTCTGCAGGCGCTGGGCGATGTCCCGGTAGGACAAGCCCTCCAGATAGCAATCCAAAACCTGCAGTTCCAGACGGGACAGGCGCCGCTTGCAAAGCTCAATCAGCTCTTCCTTGCTCTCTCTGGCCAGAACCAAATCCTCCGGGCTGCGGCGAAACATTTCGGGAGCGGCCGATAACTGCGAACTGGGATCGTCGGAGAGTTGCTCAAGGGGCATACTGTCGTTCAGGGGGAGATGCTTGAGACGGGCGGCGGACTTGACGGCGGAGTACAGGCGCATCCGGATGCAATGCTCCGCAAAGCTGCGGAAGCTGACGCCCTGGGCGGGGTCGTATTCCCGGATGGCGGAGAGCAGGCCAAACATGCCCTCCTGGCTCAGATCCTCGCTGTCCCCTCCCGCGAGAAAGAGCGGGCGGGCACAGACGCGCACCAGCTGCATATAGCGTCCGGCCAGAAGCTCCTCCGCAGCGCGGTCGCCCGAGGCGGCCAGCCGCTGCAGCTCCGTATCCTGCAAATCCATCAAATCACGCATCATCGCTCGATCATCTCAAATACCATACATAGGATATTATATCGAAAGATCGGGCAAAGTCAATAGATTTTTCGAAAAAATAGGGCGAATTGTTAGAACACTTTGTTCAGAAACACGGGAAAATGATACGGATTGCCACGCCGCAGCGCTGACCGCCGGTCGGCGGGCGAGGGACGGCCGAGCAATGCTCGGCCCTACGGTTCGCAATGACAAGGGGGGGCTCATGAATTCGGAATTCGGAATATGTGGGGAAACGGGGATTTGCGCCGTAGGGGCGACCTTTATTCGCCCGTTGGTCGGAAACGGGCGCGGGTCGGCGGGCGACCGCAAGGGTCGCCCCTACGGGGGGACGTCCGTTTGCTTCGTAGGGGCCGGCGCCCTCGACGGCCCGCCTGTCGGAAACGGGCGCGGGTCGGCGGGCGATTCGTGAATCGCCCCTACGGGGGGACGTCCTCCTGCATCGTAGGGGCCGGCGTCCTCGACGGCCCGCCTGTCGGACACGGGCGCGGGTCGGCGGACAGCGGACGGCCGAGCAATGCTCGGCCCTACGGTTCGCAATGACAAGGGGAAAACGCCGGTCTGAGCCTTAATTCCGAATTCGGAATTCCGAATTCTCCTACAGCGGCAGCTCCTGCTGGCCCATGTAGGCGATGCCAAGGTGCTCGTAGGCCTTGCGGGTGACGCAGCGGCCCCGGGGCGTGCGGGTGAGGAAGCCCTGCTGCAGCAGGTAAGGCTCGTACATGTCCTCCAGGGTCACGGCCTCCTCGTTGATGGTGGCGGCCAGGGTCTCCAGCCCCACGGGGCCGCCGCCGTAAAGCTCGATGATGCTGCGGAGCATGCGCCGATCCAGCCCGTCCAGGCCCAGCTTGTCCACCTCCAGGCGGCTCAGGGCGCGGTCGGCGATCTCACGGGTGATGACCCCGTCCCCCTGCACCTGGGCGAAGTCCCGCACCCGGCGGAGCATCCGGTTCGCGATGCGGGGCGTGCCCCGGGAGCGGGAGGCGATCTCGTAGGCGCCCGCGGGCTCGATCTCCACGTTCAGGATCCCGGCGGAGCGGCGGACGATCCGCTGCAGCTCCTCGGGGGTGTAGAGCTCCAGCCGCAGCGTGACGCCGAAGCGATCCCGCAGCGGCGCGGTGAGCTGGCCGGAGCGGGTGGTGGCGCCGATGAGCGTGAAGCGGGGCAGATCCAGGTGGATGGAGTTGGCCGAGGGGCCCTTGCCCAGGATGATGTCGATGGCAAAATCCTCCATGGCGGGGTACAGGATCTCCTCATAGGCCCGGTTGAGGCGGTGGATCTCGTCCACGAAGAGGATGTCCCCCTCGCTGAGATTGGTGAGCATGGCCACCAGGTCGCCGGGCTTCTCGATGGCGGGGCCGGAGGTGATGCGCATATTGACGCCCATCTCGTTGGCGATGACGGCGGCCAGGGTGGTCTTGCCCAGGCCCGGGGGGCCGTGGAGCAGCACGTGATCCAGGGGCTCGTTACGCATTTTTGCCGCGCCGATGAAGATCTCCAGATTGCCCTTGGCCTTCTCCTGGCCGATATACTCCTGCAGCGTCCGGGGGCGAAGAGAGCCCTCGGCTGCGTCCTCGGGGATGCTGGCGGTGGTGGTCAGCACCTCCCCGGTGTCTTCGGAAAAGTTGATACTCAATTCAATAACACCTTCCTTATAGGCTCCCCTGCCTAAGGGGAGCTGGCAGCGAAGCAAAGCGAAGCTGACTGAGGGGTTTGTCAGATCATAGAGCGGTGATGGCGGGGCGGTGTGTGGATAACCCCTCCGCCCCAGTGTGCGCACTGGGGCACCTCCCCTTGCAGGGGAGGCAAGGCCGCTGCGTAGGGGCCGGCGCCCAGCCCATGGCCGGGCCCGCGTGTCCGTCTCCTGCGTAGGGACGGGTATTACCCGCCCGCTTGTCCGACGCGGGCGCAGGTCGGCGGGCGATTCGTGAATCGCCCCTACGGATCAACCCCTTCCGTCAGCGGCGGGCGTTACACGCCGCTGACACCTCCCCCGGAGGGGGAGGCAAGGCCGCCCGTTCTCCCGTCTCCTCAAAACTCAAAACTGAAAACTCAAAACTTATTTTACAAACTCCTTCAGCACCTGCTTGATGATGCCCTGGGCGTCCAGACCGGTGAGATCCATGCGCTTGAGCACGGGGGACAGCTCCTGGCTGGAGTAACCCAGCACGGCGAGACCCGCCAGCGCGTCGGAGAGCGCCTTGTTCTCCCCCGCCGGGGCGTAGGGCGCGGCGGCCGCGGGCAGAGAAAAGCTCTGCTCCCCCAGCTCCTTGCCGATCTTGTCCTTCAGCTCCAGGATCACCCGCTGGGCGATCTTCTTGCCGATGCCCGGCGCCACGGTCAGCGCCTTGGTGTCGTCGTTCAGCACCGCCAGAGCCAGGCTCTCCGGGCTGTTGTAGCTCAAAATCGAGAGGGCGGCCTTGGGCCCGATGCCGGAGACGCCGATCAGCATCTCAAAGCAGCGCTTCTCGCTCTTGTCGCAGAAGCCGAAGAGGTCAAAATTCGTCTCCCCGATGCTCTCGGAGACGAAGAGCTTGGCGCGCTCGCCGGGTTTGAGGCGGCTGAGGGTGTTGGTGGTGACGTTCAGGGCAAAGCCCAGGCCGCCGCAGTCCAGCACCGCCAGATTGGGCGCCAGCTCCGCGACCGTGCCCTCTATGTGGTAGAACATGGCTCGTTTCCTCCTCGATTCAAGAGACTGGTAGCGCTGCGGGCGTGGCAGAGCGCCAGCGCCACCGCGTCGGCGGCGTCGTCTGGCTTGGGGGGCGCCGGGAGATTGCAGAGGCGCTTGACCATGTCCATGACCTGCCGCTTCTCCGCCCGGCCGTAGCCCACCACGGACTGCTTCACCTGCAGCGGGGTGTACTCGTAGATCGGCACCCCCGCCAGGCGGCAGGCCAGCAGGATCACCCCTCTGGCGTGGGCCACGGCGATGCCGGTGGTGATATTGGTATTGAAAAACAGCTCCTCCACGCTGACGGCCTCGGGCTTGAAGATCGTCAGAAGATCCTGCATGTCGTGGAAGATCTGCTCCAGCCGGCTGGACAGGCTGGTGTGGGCCGGGGTGGTGATGACGCCGCATTTGAGCAGCGCGTGGCGATTGCGATCCGCGTCCAGCACGCCGAAGCCGATGGTGGCCACGCCCGGATCGATGCCCAGAATCCGCATAGAATCAACTCCGGGAGTATTTTAGCATAGATGCGGGAAAAAGGGAAGAGAGAAAAGTGAAGAGTGAATCCGTAGGGGGCGACGAGAAAAATTCGGAATTCGGAATTCGGAATTCGGAATTGAGGCGCAGACCGGCGTTTCCCCTCGTGTCATTGCGAACCGTAGGGCCGAGCATTGCTCGGCCGTCCCTCGCCCGCCGACCCGCGCCCGTGTCCGACAGGCGGGCCGTCGAGGGCGCCGGCCCCTACGCAGCGGACGCACGTTTCCCCGTAGGGGCGACCCTTGCGGTCGCCCGCCGACCCGCGCCCTTGTGCGACAGGCGGGCCGTCTAGGG